>Ga0247825_10000006_pt1 | contig 140672 bp, 128 predicted proteins | sample 13C_Vanillin_Day_FD_194413 | JGI IMG/M metagenome (GOLD analysis project Ga0247825, IMG submission 194413) | Soil microbial communities from agricultural site in Penn Yan, New York, United States - 13C_Vanillin_Day48 | ecosystem: Environmental > Terrestrial > Soil > Agricultural land | place...
GCAGGCCCAACGAGAACTGCCAGCAGGAACTGTTCATCTGCCGTATTCAGCCCGAGGTCGCTGTTCAAGAGATCCTCGAAAACCCCTCCGAACGGCCTCGCACTCAAACCCAGCGCGGTTGCAGCGAGGGTGAGGTTCTGAGAGATGTGTCCCGCTTCGGCGACCATCATGCGGTAGCCCCCTTCGCCGTACTTCCGTTCGTGGCGCGGGAAGCAGCCCGTGAGACAGATCATCACAGCAGCGCCGGACACCATCTCTCGCTCCACCGGTAGCGCGGCGCCGACGATGTCTCGGGGATCGAGGCCCGGCCTGACGATCTCGAGCTCGTTCTCGACAGCACGGTAGTGATAGACGCCAGGATTCAAGCCAGCTACCCGGAATACGACCGGATAAATCTCCACGGCGTACAGCGCCCCGCTCGAAGGATAGGCGCGAAGCTTCACTTCACGACCCGCCCACGGCATCGATCCGGTCACCCCACACCCGGTATGAAGCAACGCATCGAAATCATCACGACCGAGGCCGCCACCGCCGAAGACACGACTGGATCGCCGATCACGCGTCAGCGCGTGAAATGCGCGAAGCCGGTGCGGCACGGATCGGCCGAGAGCGAGGCGAGACGCTCCCGCGTACACACGATAGATCCCGTCCGTTGCCAGGCGCAGCACATCCTCGCCTTCCAAGCCACCTGCCGGCAGGACCCCTTTCTTCGTCGCGAGGTGGAGGAATCGGCCCATCGGCCTGGCTGAAACGTCGATGGCCCCGGTTGCGACCAGCGCGGCAAGCATTCGTGCTGCGAGGGGACGTTCGGCTTCTGAAAACGACGACATGATCTCCGGAACGGTGCTCGCTCCGTTCATCCCTTCGATCAGCCGCCAGAGGCCGCTCGAGTTTCCGACGATCGCCAGCTCGCGGCGGCGTCGCCTCACCACCGTGCAGTCTGGCTGGCGCTCGACGATGGGCTCACCGAACGGGAGCAGCAGATGAACGGCCCCCTCTTCGTCCAGCCACGTACGCGTACACGGTAGCAGCACCGGGCGGACATCGTCGGCCGGGGGCTGGGCGTTCTCTGCGAAGAGCACCATCCGGCGCTCAGGCGGACCCTCCACCAGCAAATCCGGTTCGAAGGCGTACTCGGTCATCAGGTCGTCGTAGATCGTGAGCTCGAACGCCGAAGCCCCGCTGATAGGCCGGGCTGCGACACCAGGCTTGCCGAGCCGCTCGGTGGCCGACGCCTGACCTCGGATGTCCCGCAGTTCTTCGGCAATCGCCAACGCCGTTTCGTGGGCTTCTCTCGCATCGGCCACGTGACCGGCGGCGAGCAGCGTGTCACCAAGGTCCGTGAGCAAGGCGCCACGCAGGCTTTTCAGTCCATCCTCCGGACCGAGCGTTTCGACGATTTCGATGGCCTGACGATACGGCGCAAGAGCCAGATCGGGCCGCCTGGCCATCTGCAGCGAGTGGCCGACTTGGCCCAGCAGTACTGCCCGGCCGTAGGTGGGTCGCAGATCGATGCGGGCGAGCGCAGCAAATATCGCGGCCGCATGCCGATGCAGCGCGCGGTGAACGCGCGCCTCGGTTTCGCACTCGGTCCTTCGTTCGTTGTCGGTGGCGGCTCGCGCTTCCTGCTCCGCGATGTCCGCGAGGATGCCGCAGATCTTCCATGTGTCGGGCGACGCTGGTCTGAGGCTCAGGGAGACCGTGAAGGCCTCCTCGGCCAGCCGCCGAGCCTCGACGAGGCGCTCGGGTTGATCCTTGAGCAGGTCAGCAAGGTTCGTGTGGGTTTGGGCGGCCTCGGCCAGCCGGCCGCGCTCGGTGTTGATTCGCGCCGCCTCGCGATAGTGCGCTTCGGCTTCGTCGCGGTGAAGCAGCTGATGATGAATCCGGGCGAGTTGATGCCACGTCGCCGCTTCCAGATCAGCTTCGCGGAGCTGCTGAAACAGCTTTCTCGCCAACTCCTGGCGTGCCAAGGCCTCGTCGAACTTACACTCCGCCGACGCGAGTGCACCGAGCCGGGCCAGCTCGACGCCCTGGCTGCGAAGGTCGCTCAACTCCTCCGCGATTCGGAGAGCCGCCTCGTACGCCTTCTTCGCTTCCGAGTATTCTCCGCGGGCGCGGAGCGCATCCCCGAGTTCTGAGCGGAGGGTGCCTCGGAGGCTCTTGACGCCGTCACTCGGCGCAAGCCTGCCAATGACGTCCATCGCTTCCCGCACACGCCGCACCGAGAGCTCTGGACGACCGCCGAGACGGGCACATCGGCTGAGCTGGCCCAGAAGTACTGCCCGTGCATAGCTCGGCGCCTCGCCGAGCCTTCGAAGGATGGCCTCGAAAGCCTCCGTGGCCTGCTGGATCTGACCCTCATCGAGCAATCGCTGGGCACGCGTGCCTTCGTTCACATACCACGCGTGCAAAGCGTCCGCGTCGGCCTCGACCGACGCCCGGGGCAATTCACTCATTCGGAAGATTCACGCTAGGGAAATCCGACCAGTCGTCCGGCAATGGCGACGCTCGACCACAACGAGAGCGACACGAGGGCAACTGCCTTGGCCCTCAGAGGATTCACGGAACCTTCAGGGGCCATCGCTAAGTGGCGCCGGACCACGAAAGTGAAGACGAGCGCTACAGACAGGGACGCCATCTTCACCCAGAACGCTGGAAGGTAAAAGCACTTCACGGCCGATGCCATGAAGAGCAGGAATCCTGAAGGCAGCATGACCCCTAAGCTTGCCAGCAGCCACGGTTGGGCCTCCTTTGCCACCTGCGCCACGGGCTGCCGCCGGAGTCCGAATCCGAGCAGACGCAAATCGACCATCAGCACGGCGCCGCCGACGAGAGCCAGCCCCATGAGGTGAACGCTTTCGATCATGGGAAACAGCCACAGCGACCCGCGCATCGCGACGATGAGATCCGAATTCTCGCACCATTCGAAGAAGGGCAACAGCGACATCAGAGCCATCACCGGGTGTCGGTCACGCACCCGGCAAGCACGTTGACGATTTTCGGCTGCGGCTGCTTGCTGCAATCGAACCAGTCGTACGCAATCATCCGGCCCGACACGATCGTCGCGGCCCAGAACAACAGTGCCAGGCCGCCCGCCGCCCTGGCTCTTCCGGGGGGCACCGGATCCAGATCCCATTCGGTGACGTTACGGTAAACCGTCCTGTGAAACACCAGGGCGTTGATGCCTGCCAGCACGAGCAGGAGCATCTTGGCCCGGAAGAAGATGTTCTGATACCTGGGCGGTGGATTTGCGTAGAACAGGAGCGCCCCGGAAACGATCATCACCAGAAAGCCCATGGCAGTCCATGGCCAGAGACGCCCGGCCACCTCGGATACGGGCACGCTCCGCAGCGTGACTCCCAAGAGCCGCAGGTCCAGCATTACGGCTGTTCCGACAAACAGGGTCAAGGTCACCACGTGAACCGTCGAGACGATCAGATACACGTACAGGGATTCGTGCAGCGCGATACTCCCGGGCGTGCTCGCCAGCCATTCGCAGAAACGGAGAAGAGACATGGCTTCTGGAGCCAATGAAAGAGAAGGGAGTAGCGAGAGAGGGGAAGTCAGAAAGGAAGCGTGACCTTCCACGTTCTGACTTCCGGCTTCACCAGCTCAGAAAACGCGAGCTATCAGGGTACGGCGGTGGCTTTCGAGGCGCCATTAGCGCCTGGCGCCGATCCGCCCATGAACACCTTTTTCCCGTCGAGGTACTCGACGAACACGCCGACGCCCTTGCTCTCTCCGCTCTTGGCCTGATACCCGAAGAGCTTGATCTCGGTCCCGATCGGCAGGCTGGCCTTGGTGATACCGTTCCTGAACAGATTGCTCGGTGGACCGCCCTCGATGCCCCAGTTCACCACCTTGCCGTCTTTGCCTTTGACATCGATCCAGATCCACGAATGCGGATTCACCAGCTCCACCTTCGTGACCGTGCCCTGCAGGTTAATCGGCTTGTTCTCGTCGAAAGCCGCCGAGAACGCGTGATGCGCCGCCACCGGCGCGGTGACCACGAAGAGACCGACGGCGACGATGGCACGGACGACCGTCATTGTTCTTGGCATCTGAGGTCCTTTCAGCGTTCCTCACGCGCGGGCTCTGCGGTTTGACCGCTGGCTGCCGCCTCTTTTTCCCGGATCTGGGTCCCGACGGCCCAGTTGATCAAGCCGTAATTCTGTTCGTGACAGGCAAACTCGTAGATTGGCGGATCGATCTTCGGCAGGACGCTGTCGATCGACCACGGGGCCGTCCATGTTGAAGGATCGGTGACCGTGAACTGGTACCGGAGCGTATTCGGACCGACGAGCGTGTAACGCTCGACAAGATGCATGGCGTCGGTGGACCCACGCCAGTTGCGGTCGGCCGTGAAGTTGGTCGTCTCCACGACGAGCGTCGTGCCCTCGAAGTGGCCGCGCGCGTCTCCCAGCCACTGGTTCACGGTCTTCGGGAGATGCGGGCGCCCATCCAGGGGGATGATGCGAACGTCGTTGTTCGACTGGGAAAGCATCACGACGTAGCCCGGCGTCTGCAGGATTTGCGACTCGGCGGTCACGCCGCCGGGAATCCGGGGTGGTCCGCCATTCCCGGTGATACATCGCGTATACATGCCCGGCGTGGTCACGTCGGCACCCCGCGCCCGTGCCGCGGCGGCCACCGCGGCCAATCGCTTCTGCGCTTCCGGTGTCAGCGGGGGGAGTCTCCCGTTTGGCGGGTCGACGATGAGCGACGTCTGCAGATTCGGTCTGGTGCCGCTCTGCCAGGCGTCCATTCCGTACTCTTTCCAGTCGTAATGGACGACTCGCGGATCAACTTCGGCATCGGTCTCCACAGCCTTCTTGAAAGCGGCCAGCGCCTCCTCTTCTGTGTAGTACGCCTTGTCACCGAGCGCTGCCGGGCGCTCGAGCGGCGTGTAGCCACCGTGATTGAAGTAGTACCCCTGTAGATCGGGGTCGCCCCAGGGCGTGCGGGGAGGCGCCCAGTTCTTTGAGGCCGCGGCAGCCGCTTTCGCGGCTTCGTCTGCCGCCTTGATGGCCGCACTGGTGTTGGTCGCGGTCTCGTCGAACGTCTTCGTTCCGGACGGGGCCTGGGCGTCGAGAGCGACCGCTGCTTTCAACCCGAAGGCGACCACGAGAGTCACAACGCCGAGAGGTCCGAGAGCTCGATGACGCATCTGAAGCCTCCTGATCCGACACCTACTTACCGCGCGGCTTGTACAGTCCCAGCGGCGTATACATCATCTCCTCGACGAACGGCACGCAATTGAACTCGACGAGCTGCGCGTTCGGCTCCACCCGGCGATAAATCGGAAAACTCATCTTCCACGGTCGCGTGAAGACTTTCGGGTCCTCGATGGTGGCTTCGTACTGCAGATGATAAGGACTGACCGGTGTGTAGCGCTCCACCACGTGCAGCGCTTCGCTGTGGAAGTTTCCCGCACGGTCGAACCAGGTGTGGCCGTCGAACCCCGTGACGTCGACTACGAGCGTGTCGCCTTCCCACCGTCCTTTGGACCAACCCATCCACGTATCGCTGGGGGCCTCTTCCTTGCTGTTCATATAGATGGTCCGGACCGCACCCTTGAACTCGTACACGATGAGGATCTGCTCCGGCGTCTGAAAAATCTGAAAGGGAAACGGCATGTAGTTGGCGCGCGGTACGCCTGTACGGTAGCACTGCAGCTCGGGCTCACCGGTATCGTAGCGATGCGGATCGTTGGTCACTTTCACCACCATCCGCTTCTCGAAGTTCTCCTTCTGCTTCGCCGCGGCCCACGGCTGGTACGGGATCTCGTTGCCCTCGACGATGCTCTGTCCGCCCGGGGCCGCGCCCCAGGCGCCCATGATTTCCGGATGAGGTCCCGGCTGCGCCGCGTGCGCCAGAATGTCCCAGTTCGCGGTGGTGAACGACTGCCAGATCCCGTTCAGGTCGGGTTTGCCGTCGACTGTACGCAGCGGTGTGTAAGGAGGAAATCGGCCGCCGGGCGGCGCCTGCCCGGCAGTCGGAACTACAGCCAACCAGAGCCCGACCATGGCGACGGCAGCCGAAGCCGTCGCGCTCTTCAGAGGACAGTGCATCGAACACCTCTGCTGCGGGACGTGGTACCACTCAGACCCGAGAATGTCAAGAACAGTCAATGAACATGTCCAGGCTCCTCGAAGCCGGCTCATGTCCCGCAGGAGGAAAACCTCACCAGGCCTACTTCGCGGACGCCAATCCCTCCGCGCACGAGAACTCGCGCAACTCGTCGTTCGGCGGCGACACCTTCCGATACGTACGAACCGAGACAAAGGGTTCGAGGAGCGCTTTCGGATCCATGGCCGTGATCCGATCCTCGAGGACGCCAGGCGACGTGAACCTGATGCGCTCGCGCACGGTGAACTGATCGCTGTGCGGCGAGAACGTGTCGAACAGCGTGTCCTCGCGAATGGCCACGGTGTCCACGACGAGCGTGTCCCCTTCCCAATGCCCCGTGGAATACCCGGCGAACGTCGGATCGTCGAGGACTCTCTGCGACGGCTTGCGGCCGTCCAGAAAAATCCGGCGATACACGTCGTTCAGCTCGCCGTAGATAGTGATCTTGTCTTTCGTGTGTTGAATTTCCATGCCGTAGGTCATTCCCATCATATTGGGCATGCCGCCAGAGAGACACCTGGCGTGCGGATCGAATTCATCCGATCCGGCCATGCGCGACTTCCGAATGACTTCCCATTTGGCCAAGTACTCAGGCGTCAGCTTCGGCGCGGTTTCCGGCCGGCCCGCACGTCCATCGAGAACCAACACAGGTCGCGGCGGCGGCAAGGCCCCGCCGCGAGTCTCCGCCGCCGCCGGAGGCGCCGCGGCGGGGCGCCCCGCCTGGCCAAACGGGTCGATCGGAGAGTACACGCCGGTGAAGTCCGGTGGGGGCGTCCCTTGCGTGCGAAGCGATGCCGTCGATACGAACAGCAGGCACATGACCGCCGAAGAAAACACAGCAACGGTCTTCGACATGATGTTCTCTCTCATCTGTGGCTACTGAGCCGCCGGCGGCGCCTGCTGCCCGAGCACGGTGCCATCAGCGCGCGTGACGCGCGTGAGGAGGCCGGTGCGGGTGCCGTCCTTCGCCGGACTGAAATCTACGGTAATCGTGTCGCCGGCTTTGAGGATGGTCTTCGACCAGCCGGCGCGGACCAGCTGGCCAGGTGTACGGCCTTCGATCTCCCACTGCACCTTGCCGCCGTTGCCGTCGTCGACCGACAGAAAGATCCACACGTGCGGGTTCGTCCACTTCCACTGCGTGACCGTGCCTGTGAGCACCATCACCTTGTCGCCGTCGAACGCCGAATTGCTGTGGTGCGCGAGGGCGGACGTCGCCGCCAGGAGCACCACGATGACAAACGAACCGATTCTCATAAGTGAGAGCCCGACCATGGCGACGGCAGCCGAAGCCGTCGCGCTCTTCGGAGCACAGTGCATCGAACACCTCTGCTGCGGGAGGTGGTACCACTCAGATCCGAGAATGTCAAGGACTGCCGGGGAACGCTTCGTGAGCCCGGCCCATCGAATCGACCGTGGTTGATGCGGCCGCGCTCTCCAAGTTCTCGCGGCTTACACGCTCTGAGCCGCGATCCCGGAATGGTAGTCCTGCAGGGCCCGAACACCGAGCCCTTGCTGACGCAGGGCCCGGATCGCCTGCACGGTCGCGGCCGCGCCCGTCAACGTCGTGATGCACGGCACCTCCTGCATCATCGCGGCGCGTCGAACGGCACGATCGTCGAAGAACGACTCGCGTCCAAGGGGGGTGTTCACGACGAGATCGATCTTTCGATTCACGATCTCGTCCGCGATGTTCGGGCGCCCTTCATTGACCTTGTAGACCACGTCCACGTCCAGTCCGTACGCGCGCAGGTACGCGGCGGTGCCACGGGTCGCGATCAGGTGGAATCCGAGGGCTGCGAGATCCCGCGCGATGGGAAGCAGGTTCGGTTTGTCGTCGTTGTTCACGCTCACGAACGCCGTTCCGCTCAGCGGCAGCCGCTGGCCGACCGAGAGTTGCGCCTTCGCGAACGCCACGCCGAAGTTGCTCGACCCGCCCATCACCTCGCCCGTCGATTTCATCTCGGGCCCGAGAATCGTGTCGACGCCGGGGAACCGAACGAACGGAAACACCGGGCTCTTCACGAACACGCCGGACACCTCGACGTCCTTGGTCAGGCCCAGTTCGGCCAGCGTGCGGCCCGCCATCACTTTCGCCGCGATCTTCGCGAGGGGCACGCCGCTCGCCTTGGAGATGTACGGGACCGTCCGCGACGCACGCGGGTTGACTTCCAGCACGTACACGACGTTGTCCTTGATGGCGTACTGGACGTTCATGAGCCCCACGACTTTGAGCGCCCGCGCGATGCGCCGCGTGTAGTCGCGAATCGTCGTCAGATGCCGCTCGGGGCAGATGAAGGGCGGGACGACACACGAGCTGTCGCCCGAGTGAATCCCGGCTTCTTCGATGTGCTCCATGATGCCGCCGATGACGACCGCGCCGGTCTCGTCAGCGACCGCGTCAACGTCGAACTCGAACGCATCTTCCAGGAACTTGTCGACCAGAATCGGATGTTCGGGCGAGGCATCGACCGCCTGCGTCATGTACCGATCCAGCGTCGCCGTGTCGTACACGATGGCCATCGCTCGACCGCCGAGCACGTACGAAGGCCTCACCACCACGGGGAACCCGATACCGGACGCCACCGCCCGCGCCTCGTCCCGTGACGTCGCCGTCCCGCTCGCCGGCTGCGTGATGTCAAGACTCGCCAGCAGCGCGGCAAACCGCTTGCGATCTTCGGCGAGATCGATCGAATCGGGCGAGGTGCCGAGAATGCGCACGCCAGCCTCTTGCAGCGCCAGCGACAGCTTGAGCGGCGTCTGGCCGCCGAACTGCACCAGGCACGAGACGTCGCCGCCGGCCGATCGCTCCGTTTCGATGACCGACATGACGTCTTCGAAGGTCAACGGCTGGAAGTACAAACGATCGGCGGTGTCGTAGTCGGTCGAGACCGTCTCGGGATTGCAGTTGATCATGACCGTCTCGAGCCCCTCTTCCTTGAGGGCGAAGGCCGCGTGACAGCAGCAGTAATCGAACTCGATGCCCTGCCCTATCCGGTTGGGGCCGCTCCCGAGGATGACGACCTTCGATTGCCGATTCGGGTTGGCCTCGCACGTCGGTTCATAGGAGCTGTACAGATAAGGGGTGAACGACTCGAATTCGGCCGCACAGGTGTCCACGCGCTTATACACCGGGTTGATCGACTGCGCGATCCGGCGGTCCCGGATCGCGGCCTCGGGCTGCCTGAGCGCGAGCGCCAGTTCCGCGTCTCCAAATCCGCTGCGTTTCAGACGGCGCAGCGTCTCAGGCGTCAAGGTATCGACCCCTCCGGCCGCCACGGCGCCGCGCATCTCGGCTATTTCGGCAAACTGGCGCAGGAACCAGCGATCGATTTTCGTCAGCTCATGAATCTGCTCGAGCGGCCAGCCGCGATCGATCGCGCGGAACAGGTCCCACATCCGCCGGTCGCTCGGGATCGCCAGCCGTTTTTTCAGCGACGCATCGTCGTCGCCCGACGCGCCCGAGGCCGCGAGCGCCCGGTCCGCTTCGACGCCCGAGAACAACAGGCCGCTCCGCCCCAACTCCAGCGAACGGACGCCCTTCAGGAACGCCTCTTTGAACGTCCGACCCATCGCCATCGCCTCGCCAACCGACTTCATCTGGGTCGTAAGCGTCCGGTCCGCCTGGGGGAACTTCTCGAAGTTCCAGCGCGGGATCTTGACGACCACGTAATCGATGGTGGGCTCGAAGGAGGCCGGCGTCAGACGCGTGATGTCGTTCGGAATCTCATCCAGGTGATACCCGAGTGCGAGCTTGGCGGCAATCTTGGCGATCGGAAACCCGGTGGCCTTCGAGGCCAGCGCCGAGGACCGCGACACGCGCGGGTTCATCTCGATCACGACCATGCGGCCGTTGGCTGGATTGACCGCGAACTGAATGTTCGATCCGCCCGTTTCGACGCCGACGCGGCGGATGATCCGTCGCGCGGCGTCGCGCATGCGCTGATACTCCTTGTCCGTGAGCGTCAGGATCGGCGCGACGGTGATGCTGTCCCCGGTGTGGACGCCCATCGGGTCGATGTTCTCGATCGAGCAGATGACGACGAAGTTGTCGGCGACGTCGCGCATCACCTCGAGCTCGAATTCCTTCCACCCGATGACCGACTCCTCCACGAGCACTTCGTGGACCGGGCTGAGCTCGAGACCTCGCCCGGCCAGCTCACGGAGCTCCTCGATGTTGTAGGCAATGCCGCCGCCGACGCCTCCGAGCGTGAACGACGGCCGGATCACGAGCGGCAAGCCGAGCGTCTTTGCCAGCTCCATCGCCTCGGGCAGCGTTCGGGCCAGGCCGCTCTGAGGAACGTCGAGACCGATCTCGCGCATCGCGTCTTTGAAAAGCAGGCGATCCTCGGCGACCTTGATGGCCTGGATGGACGCGCCGATCAGCTCGACACCGTACTTGTCGAGCGTGCCCGCCTTCGCCAGATCGACCGCCAGATTGAGCGCGGTCTGCCCGCCCACGGTCGGCAACAGCGCATCGGGCCGCTCGCGCTCGATGATGGCTGCCAGGATCTCCGGCGTCAGCGGCTCGACGTACGTGCGATCCGCCAGTTCCGGGTCGGTCATGATCGTCGCGGGATTGCTGTTCACGAGGACAACTTCGAGCCCTTCGGCTCGCAGCGCCTTGCACGCCTGGCTGCCCGAGTAGTCGAACTCGCAGGCCTGGCCTATGACGATCGGACCGGATCCGACGATGAGCACACGTTTGAGGTCGGTGCGACGGGGCATCTTTCTGGAGGTCGGAGGATGGAGGTTGGAGGCTGGAGGTTGGGATCCCTAACCTCTAGCCTCTAACCTCTAGCCTCCTCGATAAGCGTCAGAAAATCATCAAAGAGATAATCGGCGTCGTGCGGACCCGGCGACGCCTCGGGATGATACTGGACGCAGAAGACCGGCTGCGCTCGATGACGCAGCCCCTCGACCGTTCCATCGTACAAGTTGATGTGCGTGACGACCACATCGTCGGGCAGCGACTTCGGATCGACCGCAAACCCGTGGTTTTGTGACGTGATTTCGACCTTGCCCGTGTCGAGTTTCTTCACCGGGTGATTGGCCCCTCGATGTCCGAACTTCAGCTTGAAGGTCTGCCCCCCCATGGCAAGCCCGAGGATCTGATGACCGAGGCAGATGCCGAAGGTCGGAATGCCGGAGTCGACGAGCGTTTTGGCGTTGCCGATGGCGTAGTCGAGCACCGACGGATCGCCCGGACCGTTGCTGAGGAAGACGCCATCCGGCTTCGTGGCCAGCAGCGCGGCGGCAGGCGTCGTGGCCGGGTACACTCGAACATCGCACCCGTACGCACTGAGACGCCGCAAGATGTTCCACTTCATGCCGAAATCGTAAGCCGCGATCCTGACCCGCGCGGTCCCTTTCGCAGCCCGTCGCGCGGGCTCGATCCCGAACTCGTCGGGGTCTTCCTCCGGCCAGTCAAACGGCGCCGGACAGGTGACATCGCGGACAAGGTCGGACCCTTCCATGGTGGGCAGGGAGCGGGCCCGATCGACAAGCGCGTCTGCGGACAGCCCGTCGCCTGTCGCGATGACACCGCGCAGCACGCCGCCCGATCGAAGCGTGCGCGTCAGCGCCCGCGTGTCGATATCCGAGATGGCGACGATTCCATGACGAGCGAGGTAGTCCCGCAACGTGCCGTCCGATCGCCAGTTGCTCGCAATCGGTGACTGTTCGCGCACGATGAAGCCGGCCACCTGCGGCGCACGCGATTCGACGTCCTCGGCGGAGACCCCGTAGTTGCCGATCTCCGGGCAAGTCATCGTCACGATCTGGCCCGAGTACGAGGGATCGGTGAGCACCTCCTGATAACCCATCATGCTGGTGTTGAACACCACTTCCCCGCGCGCTTCTCCCTCAGCGCCGACCGCCAGGCCCTTGAACCAGGTTCCGTCTTCGAGCGCCAGGATCGCTTCCATACCCTACCTGTCCATCGACGCCGTCACCCTGTTGCTCTCGGAGGGGACGACGCGCACGGCCGATGCCCACCGTTTGTAGCCGTCGAGCTCGAGATGCACGGCATGGTCACCTGCCGGAACTTGCGGCAGGACGAGCGGACTGGTGCCGACAAGAGCGCCATCCACGAAAACGCGCGCACCGGGCGGACGGGACTCGACGGTCAGGACGCCGGTGCGAGCTGGACTCGATGCCGGGGCCGAGGACGACGGTGCAGGCGCCGGCGCCGGTGGGCGCTCGGGCGACAGACGGACCGTCACCGAATGAGTTCGCTGGCCCGCCGTAATCGTCAGCATCTGCTCGTCGGCCGCGTAACCTTCCCGCACGACACGCACTCGGTGCACCCCGCGGGCAAGGTTGCCGACCGTGACCGGGGTGGGGCCGTATTCCCGGCCGTCGACGAAGACCCGGGCCCCCGGCGGCGTGGACCGCACGAGCAGGCTCCCGAGGACGGGAACCGGGGCCGGCGGGGTCGGCTCGGGCTGGGCGGCCTGGGGAGGCGCCCCGGTCGTTGCTTCGCTTTCGCTGGCCGATCCGGTTGTCGCCGCTGCGCTCTCGACGCCGGGTTGAATCGCTGTCTCGGACGGCGCGCTCGCTCTCCGAATTCCGACACCAAACCCAGCGGCAAACCCCAAGGCGATGCCGATGACGAGCGCAAAGACGAGCGGTGAGAATGCCGACCGCGACTGATCGCTTTCCAACGAGCTGACAGGAGTCGGCTGATAGGTGTCCGTGAGGTTCAGGCTCGTCTCACGGCGAACGCGTGGGCCGATTTCCTCTACGGTGACAGATCCCTTCACCTCGACCGGCTGATGGGCCGCAGCCCCGATGGATGGATCGGGCGCTGGTTGAGATTCCGCGGAGGACAACGATGGCTCGACGCTCGGGGACTCCGATTCGAACATCAACTGCTCGACTTCGACGCGTGGCGGCTCCGGCGGCGGCGTCACTGCCTTCTCGTCCCGAACCGACTCGAGCGGCAAGCGTGGCTCAACGTGAGCCGGCTTTTTGACCTGGACGGCCCCCAATTCGATTGGAGAGCGCTCGGCAGCTCGCCGTCGCACTCCTGAGCTCGCGGACGAGCCCACTGCCGGCAAGCCCGTGCTGAACGCGTCGGTCAGCGCTTCGGCGAAGTCGAGTGGCGAGTCGAAGCGGCCCTCCGGATCCTCAGCCAGCGCGCATCGAAAGACCTCGCGCAAACGGTCGAGGTCGCCGCCAAACCCGTCGGTGAGGGCCGTTGCCGCGTTGCTCCCGACGCCAGAGACACGCCGCCCTGAGAGCATCTCGAACACAATCGCAGCCAGAGCAAAGACATCTGCCTGACGGGTCCAGATGAAATACCCGGCCTGTTCCGGCGCCGTGTAGGGGCGTCGTAGCGGGGGAGCAACGCCAACGGTCTCGAGCGCCTGTGCCACGCCGAGGCCGGTCAGCTTCGTTTCATCGGCGGTGACGAGAACGTCGCGCGGATGCAGGGCACCGTGATGAATCGCGGCGACGGCCGCCGTCTCGAGCGCACCAGCCAGTTGCGCCGCCACCCGCAGCGAATCGCGAACCGACGCCTGCTTTTGCTGACGAAGGAGCACGTCGAGCGAATCGGCCGCCACATATTCCTGAGCGAGGTACGCGGTCACGCCTTCGATGCCCGCAGCCAGCGGAGCCACGACAGCCGGATGGGTTGGCACCGCAGCGGTCAGACCATCGAGCTCCGCCACGAGTCGATGGACGCGCTCGGGCGGCAGATCGAGGCGAATGGCCTTCACCGCAACGAGACGTTCGCCTTCCGGATCGTAGGCGCGAAAGACTGGGCCCAACGTGCCGGCACCAATCTGATGGAGGACCCGGAAAGAACCGAAAGCGTCGGGAGGCGCGGAACCCGCAGCGTCCGTGTGCAGTTGAGAACTCCTCGTAGGAAGGCGAGTAATCGTAGCACCTAAGCGGTTGCGCCTTCAATGCGTCGAACCAAAAAAGCTTGTACAGTATTCAGCCGGTGCCCGACATTCCTTCGAGTCAGCCGGGGGCTTCAACCACAGGGTCTTCGACCTCTCCTATAGAAGCGCCTTCGCGCATCCCCGTTGACGTCCGCCGATTCCACTGGATCAAACGCCTGGCGGCTGATTACGCGTTCGATTTCGCGTCGGTATCCCGTTTCTACGCCGGCGATCCATCTTCGCGAAGCTCGTGGGCTGACGCGATTACGCGGAGTAGAGCATATTCGAGGCCGCGAGTCGAAATCGCTGAGGTCATCGCGGCTCAGCAGCAACGCCGCCAGGCGCCGCCGCGTGCGGTCCAGTCGGCGGCTCGGCTCGCTGACCCTCGCTCCGTCGCGATCGTCACCGGCCAGCAGGCTGGACTGTTCGGTGGGCCGCTCTTTACCCTTCTGAAAGCCCTGACGGCGCTCAAGTTGTCCGAGCTCGTCTCACGCGATCAACAGCTGCCGGTCGTTCCGGTCTTCTGGATAGATGCCGAAGATCACGACTGGGAAGAAGTCCGGTCGTGCACGGTCTTCGACGCGAACCTCGATCCGCAAACCGTTTCGCTCGCGGCGCGTTCGGCGGGCGACCTGACGCCGGTGGCCAACGTTCAGCTCGACAACTCGATACAGACGGTCATCGAGAATCTCGGCCGAATACTGCCCGCCACCGAATTCACCTCATCTGTCCTCGATGGTCTACGCGAGGCCTACACTCCAGGATCGGGGATGGCCGACAGTTTCGGCCGCTGGCTGGAGCATGTGCTCGGGGATCGTGGGCTCGTTGTATACGACGCCGCCGATCCGTCGTCAAAGCCATTGGCGTCCCGTCTCTTCGCACGCGAGCTGGCGGCGCCTGGACAGACGGCGCGGCTCGCCAGCGGGGCGGGGGCAGAACTCGCCGCGCGCGGCTATCACGCGCAGGTCCAGCTTCAGGACGATGCGTTGTCGCTGTTTCACCTCGATGGGGCCCGGAGAGCGATTCGCCAGCAGAACGGCCAGTTCGTGGTTGGCGATCGGCACTATCCGCCGGACGCGCTCGTCAGCCTGGCTGGCAACCACCCGGCGGGTTTCAGCCCGAACGTGCTGCTCCGGCCGGTCGTCCAGGACGCCGTCTTCCCCACGATCTGTTATGTCGCGGGTCCGAGCGAGCTGGCCTATCTCGGCCAGTTGCGAGGCGTCTACGAGCACTTCGGTGTGCCGATGCCGTTGATGTACCCACGCGCCTCCGCGACGCTCGTCGATTCGGCGGCCCTCAGGTTTCTAACCAAGTACAAGATACCCCTCGAGGCGCTGCAGCCCCGCGACGACGCGGCGCTCAACGAGCTGCTCAAATCGCAGATTCCTGAAGAAGTCGAGGCCTCGCTCACCGCCGCGTCCACGTCAATCGATGCGGCGCTCCACCGCGTGATCGCCGCGATGCCGCTGCTCGATCCGACGCTCGAGGGCGCGGCCCGGTCCACCCAGGGACGGATGCGCCACGATCTGCAGACGCTGCAGGGCAAGACCATCCAGGCGGCCAAGCGACGGAACGACACGCTTCGACGCCAATTCGTGCACGCGCGCGCACTGGCTTTTCCCCACGGACAACCGCAGGAGCGTACTATTGGGTTTGTCGCGTTCATGAACCAGTACGGCCCGGCGCTCGTCGAACGACTGGAAGACGAGCTGCCGCTGGATCTCGGCCGTCACTGGATCGTGGCAATATGACCCTACACCTTGGCTAAACGCCGCCCGCGTTGGAACGGCATCCGACTCCGTCTGCCTCCCTGGTGGGGTCAGCGATGGGTGCGCGTGACCGCAGTCGCGCTCGCAGTCCCCACGGTCGCCGTCTGCTTCGCTCTTGGGTACTACTACGTCAGCTTCGCCCGCATTCTCGATGACCGGCTCCACGGAGAGCGTTCGACGGTGCTGCCGCGCGTCTACGCCCGTCCGCTGGAGTTGTGGCGCGGCCAGTCGCTCACGGAACAACAGCTCGTGGAGCGCCTGAACGATCTCGGGTACGCGCAGCGAACGATGTTCGACAAACCCGGCGAGTTCGTCATCGGAACCGGCGATGTCACCATCGTCCCGCGCGGCCCGGAATTCGAGGGCAAGTCGGTCCGCGTCGTCTTCCGACGTCCCCCGGACCCGCGCGCGAAACCCAACACGCGGCGACGACCGGCGGCGCCGCCGCCCGCCGATCGCGTGCTGGCGCTCGAGCGCAACTCCCGGGCGGTTGAGCGCCTGACACTTGACGCTCCCCTCCTGACGTCGCTCATCACCGGCGAACGCGAAAAACGACGTCCCGTGGCCTTGGCGGCAATCCCGGACCGGATGACGAACGCCGTCCTCGCCATCGAGGATCGTCGCTACTACCAGCATCCCGGCGTGGATCCCATCGGCATCGCCGGCGCGCTCCTGTCCTACGCGACGGGCCGGACCGCCGTGCTGGCGGGCGGCAGCACGATCACGCAGCAGGTGATCCGCAACGTGTTTCTGCCGAAGTTCGAGGGCATGACGCTGCAGAGCGCCCGGGCCCGCTCGATCAAGCGCAAGCTGCTCGAGCAGTTTCTGGCTGTCGTCCTGACCAGTCGCGCCTCGAAGGACGACATCCTCGAGATGTACCTCAACGAGGTGCCGCTCGGCCAGCGCGGCTCGTTCGCTGTGTTCGGCGTGGCCGAAGCGTCTCGGCTGTTCTTCGGCAAGGATGTGAGCAACGTCTCGCTCGCCGAGGCTGCCACAATCGCCGGTGTCATCCAGCTGCCGTCAGCGCTCTCCCCGTTCAACAATCCCGATCGCGCCAAAGAGCGTCGGAATGTCGTCCTGCAGGCGATGGTCGACGCCGGATTCGTCGTGCAGGAAGAGGCCGATCGAGCCGCGCAGGAGCCGCTGGTCGTCGTCGAGCGTGCGCTCGAGGCCGAGGCCCCGCACTTTGTCGACTTCGTGAACCGAACGCTGGACGAACAGTACCCTGGACTCACCACTACGACGTCCGAGGCCGTCGACGTCTTCACGACGCTCGATCTGCATCTGCAGCGGGTTGCGCAGGACGCCGTTCGGACAGGGCTCACGTCGGTCGACAAGCTGCTGGCGCGCCGCAAGCGAAAAGGACGAGCGGAGGCGGCGCTCATCGCCCTGGACCCCACAAACGGCGAAATTCTCGCTTTCGTGGGCGGACGCTCCTACAACCAGTCGCAGTTCAATCGGGTGATTTCTTCTCGCCGGCAGCCGGGGTCGGTCTTCAAGCCGTTTGTCTACCTCGCGGCTTTCGAGCAGGCGGCCGAGGAAGGCCGGACCGACTTGACGCCGGCAACGATCGTTCTCGACGAGCCCGAAGCGTTCGAGATCGGGCCCGGTGCGCCCGAGAACGAGGAGATTTGGCAACCGGCCAACTACCAGGACGAATACGACGGACCGATCACCTTCCGGCGCGCGCTGGCGCATTCCCGTAATCTCGCGACCATTCACGCGGCGCAGCTTGCCGGTTTCGAGAACATCGTGAGGCTCTGGAAGAAGATGGGCATCGGCACCACGCCGAAGCCCTACCCGTCGATCGCGCTCGGGGTGTTCGAGGCGACGCCCTACGAGATCGCCAAGGCGTACACGATCTTCCCGAACATGGGGAGGATTCAGCCGCTTCGAAACACGCTGAAGATCACGCGCGACGGCAAGGACATCACCAAGACCGCCAAGGCCCCCGGCGAGAAGCCCCGGGAGATCTCCCGGCCCGATACGACGTATCTGGTCACCAACCTGCTGCGGGCGGTGATCAATGAAGGCACCGGAAATGGCGTCCGTGCCCGGGGGTTCACGCTGGACGCTGCCGGAAAGACGGGAACGACCAACGATCTGCGCGACGCCTGGTTCGTGGGCTTCACACCGGAACTGCTCACTGTCGTCTGGGTGGGATTCGACGACAACCAGCCGGTTGGCCTGAGCGGATCGCAGGCGGCGCTGCCGATCTGGACAGACTTCATGCGCCGCGCGCTCGCCGGGCGTTCGAGCGTCAGCTTCACCGTTCCGGAGGGGGTGAACTTCGTCGGTATCGACCGCGACACCGGCAAGCTGGCCGCGCCTGGCTGTCCGAATGTGGTCACCGAGGCGTTCGTCGCTGGAACCGAGCCGCACGAAATCTGCCCGCTGCACACGGGACAATTGGCCCCAGACGGCCGCTCGGGACCTGCAGCGTCGACCGACCGGGAACCCTCCACCGCGCCTATAATCGCAAGGTGAACCGTGAGGTCTTCGCCGCCGTGGCCGATGCGCTCGAACGGGGCGAAGCGGCCGCGCTCGTGACGATTGTCTCCACGCGCGGGTCGACTCCCCAGCGCGTCGGCGCCAAAATGCTGGTCTTTGCCGACGGGCGCCTCGTCGGCACGATCGGGGGCGGCTGCTACGAAAACGACGCCTTCTGGAAGGCGCGCGAAGCCATCGCCGATCGGAAGCCGCGGCTGCTGCACTACGAGCTCTCGGACGACTTCGCCCAGGAGAGCGGGCTCATCTGCGGCGGCCAGATGGACGTGTACATCGAGCCGATCGAGCCGTCGCCCCAGCTCTATGTCATCGGCGCTGGCCACGTGGGCTTCCACCTGGCGCGCCTGGCATACGAGGTCGGCTTCCGGGTGACTGTCATCGACGACCGGGAGAAGTTCGCCAACGCCGAACGATTTCCCACTGCGGAACAGGTCGTCGTCGATGACATCCCGACGTGGATCAGCCAGGCTGCCATTCCCGCGCACGCGTACTCGGTCATCGTGACCCGCGGACACACCAACGACCTCGAGGCGCTGCGTGCCCTGGCGCCGCGCGAGCTGCGGTACTTGGGACTCATCGGCAGCCGAGCCAAGGTCGCGCGCATTTTCGAAGCCCTCAGATCCGACGCGATGCCCGAAGAGCACCTGTCACGCGTGCACGCACCCATCGGGCTGGACATCGGCGCCGTGACGCCCCAGGAAATCGCCGTCAGCATCCTGGCTGAGCTCATCGCGGTGAAGCACGGCAAATTGCTGCCGCGCGACGCGGCCGAGAGATCGATGAAATGGACTCCGGAGAAGAAGGCTTAGGGCTCAGGGCTTAAGTCAGAAAGGCTTAAGCCTTGAGCCTTAAGCCTTGAGCCTTAAGCCTTGAGCCTTAAGCCTTAAGCCTTGCTATAATGGTTAGCAGTCTCCGGCTGCGACTGCTAACAGCTTTGTAAGTCATTCATGGACGGAAAAGACCGTTCGAGGCGGGTTCTCGCTGCGCTCGTGCGCCAGTACATCGCCACGGGTGAGCCCATTGCTTCGTCTGTCCTCGTCACTTCAGCCGGGCTGGGTATCTCCTCGGCCACCGTCCGCAGCCTGCTGGTGCGTCTGGAAGAGGAAGGGTACTTGTCTCAACCTCACACCTCGTCCGGACGAGTCCCGACCGATCGCGGCTATCGCTTCTACGTCGATCTGCTGCTCGAGCAGAAGCGGCCTCGTGGAGCGGCCAGCCGACTCGAAGCACGCTTGCGCCGAGAGAATTCGGCGGCGACAATCGACTCGCTGCTGCCGCAGGTTTCCCATGTGTTGTCACAAGCCTCGCGCAGCGTGGGCTTTGCCGTGCGTCCAGCCAACGAGGCCGCCGTCTTCGATCGCGTCGAGTTCGTTCCGCTCAGCGCCGCCCGCGTCCTCGTCGTCATCGTCGCTCGAGGCGGTCATCTCATCCAGAAGGTGATTGATGTCGACGAGTCGCTCGCGGCCGACGACCTTCGGCAAGCCGCCAATTACCTGAACGCTGAGTTTTCCGGCATGCCGCTCCATCGCGCGCGGGAGGCGGTACTGGATCGCCTCAGCCAGGAGCGGTTGCTCTACGACGCGCTGCTGGCACGCGCAATGCGTCTCGCCAGCTCGACCTTCGCAGATCTGCCCGGCGAGCAGTCTGTCTACGTGGAAGGCGCCGCCTCGCTGCTCGAAGCGAGCCCGGGGCTGACGCTCGAGACGCTGCACGCGCTGGTGCAGATGATCGAGGAAAAGCAGAGGTTGGTGCGTTTGCTGAACGAGTACATTGACGGACCGGGTATGACGGTCGTCATCGGCGCAGAACATCAGGATCGAACCCTGAGGCCGCTCAGCCTCATCGCCTCCACGTACGACGATGGAAGCGGCATAGGCATGGTGGGGGTCATCGGGCCTACCCGAATGCACTATTCGCGCGCGATAGCGATGGTGGACGGCGCGGCCGAAGCCGTATCCCGGGTCCTCCGGGAACAGAATTAGGTATCTTATGGCTGAGAAACCACTCACCGAGCCCGCTGAGGGCTCGCCAGCTGACCTGTCCGGCGAGGCATTGGAAACCGATACCGAGATCCAGCCTCAGGCATCGGACCTTCAGCGGGAACGCGACGAACTCTACGACCGTCTGCTGCGGAAGACGGCGGAGTTCGACAACTACCGGAGGCGAATCGAGCGCGAACGGCGCGAGCAGACCGAGCAGGGGATCGCCGATCTGCTGCTGGAGCTGCTGAGCGTCGTTGACGATCTCGACCGCGCCGTCACCGTCGAGTCGGGGACTGATGCCGCCAGCCTCGCCTACCGAAAAGGCGTTGAGCTGATTCACTCGAAGCTGAACGACCTGCTTCGAAAATATGGCGTGCGGCCCATCGACGCCGTCGGCGGCAACTTCGATCCGAACCTGCACCAGGCCGTGGTCCAGGAAGAAAGCGCCGATCACCGCGAGGGCGAAGTGATCGGCGAGTTGCGGCGCGGCTATCTCATCGGCGATCGTCTGCTGCGCCCGGCGATGGTCAAGGTGGCCAAAGCGTGAGCAAACGCGACTACTACGAGACCCTCGGCGTCTCCAAGTCCGCGACCGACGCCGAAATCAAGAGCGCCTATCGGAAGCTCGCGATGAAGCATCACCCGGACCGCAACCCGGGTGACAAAGTGGCCGAGGAGCAGTTCAAGGCCGCCGCCGAGGCCTACGCCGTGCTCGCCGACACCGAGAAGCGCTCGATGTACGATCGGTTCGGGCACGCCGGTGTCAGCTCAGCGGCGGGAGCGGGCGGAGGGTTTGACCCGAGCGTGTTTGCCGAGTTCGGCGACTTCGCCGATGTTCTCGGCAACATGTTCGGTTTCGGCGATCTGTTCGGGCGACGTCGCGGCGGGCCCCAGCGCGGCGCGGACCTGCGATACGACCTCGAGATTTCCTTCGAGGAGTCGGCTCGCGGCAGCGAGACGGTCATCCAGATTCCCCGCCAGGAATCGTGTGAAACGTGTCACGGGTCGGGCGCGGCCCCGGGCACATCGCCCACGCCTTGCCCTCAATGCCGCGGGCAGGGTCAGGTCCGCTTCCAGCAGGGGTTTTTCACGGTCGCGCGGACCTGTCCGCAGTGCCGGGGCGCCGGGCATGTCGTGACGAAACCCTGCACGACGTGTCGGGGCGCGGGTTCGGTTACGCGGGAGCGCAAAATCACGGTCAAAGTTCCCCCCGGGATCGCCAACGGCCAGCAGCTGCGCCTCCAGGAAGAAGGCGAGGCGGGAACGGGCGGCGGTCCTCCTGGCCACCTCTTCGTCGTCGTCCACGTTCAGGAGCACGACTTCTTCCGGCGCGAAGGCAACAACCTGTTCTGCGAGATTCCCGTCAATTTCACGACGGTGACGCTCGGCGGAGAAATCCAGGTACCGACGCTCGATGGTCCGGAAACGGTGAAGGTGCCCGACGGCACGCAGACGGGAACAACGATGCGGCTGCGGGGCAAGGGGATGCCGGACGTCAACGGCCGGGGCCGGGGCGATTTGTTCGCGACCGTCCAGGTGCAGACGCCGCGGAAGCTCACCAGGGAGCAACGGCGACTGCTCGAGCAGTTGGCCAGCGAGCTGCCAAAGGAAAAATTCGAACCGAGGCCTCGACAGGACGAGCATGAGGAACGGAATCTGTTCGACCGGGTCAAGGACATGTTTGGATAAGGCAATCGGGTAATTGGGTAATCGGGTAATTGGGTAATTGATTGGGATATTGAGCTGACGCCCCTCCAAAGCGTCATGGGTACGTTCCCGGCCGTTGACGTGCGATCGGAATCTCCTGACATCATCGCCGCGTGTGTCGACGACTTCGAGCCGACGGCCATCGAAGAACGCGCCGACTCGGTGCGCGTCTTCTTTACCGATGCGCGTCTCCGCGACGCCGCCGCGGCAGCCCTTTCCGCAACGGGTTACGATGTCCAGTCGACGGAAGTGGACGACGAGGACTGGGCGAGACGCTCGCAACAGAATCTCACCGCTGTCACCGTCGGCCGCATCATCGTCTCTCCTCCGTGGGCCGTGGCCGGAGAAGGAACTGGCCCGCTCGCCTCTTCCCACATAACGGCGCACGCCGGACTTCAGCCCATTTGGGTCGTGATCGAACCGTCGATGGGTTTCGGAACCGGTCACCATGCGAGCACACGCCTGTGTCTCCGCGCCCTGCAGGTTTGCGATTTGACGAATGAGTTCGTCCTCGACATTGGCACCGGGTCCGGCGTACTGGCGATCGCCGCCGTGCGCCTCGGCGCTGCGAAAGCGCTCGGTATCGATCGCGACCAGGACGCCATTCAGGCCGCTACCGCGAACCTTCGGCACAACCCTGAGATTCAGTCGGTCGAATTCCGAGCCGCCGACTTCGTCAACGACAGGTTTCCACGGGCGGCCGTGGTGACCGCGAATCTGACCGGCGCCCTCCTGATCCGGGAGGCGAATCTGCTGCGCGATTTCGTGCAACCCACAGGCAGGCTCATTCTAAGCGGCTTGCTCGAGGGCGAGCGCAACGACGTGGTGGAAGCGTTCGGTGTGGGCCTTTCGGCCTCGTCAGCCGGCTCCCCATCGATCGTCTGGGAGGAGCACGAAGACGGCTGGGTCGGACTTGGATTGTGCTGTAATTAGATCCAGCACGAGGATGCAGCTGCGCCCGAATTACCTTCGCGGACTGTCGGTCCTGGCGGCGATGGTGGCGGCCGTGACGGTGGCGTCCGGGCAGGGATCTCAGGGCGCGCAGACTCAACGACCCGCTCCCCAGCAGCCCGCGCGGGACACGCCTGCACAGGAGACGCCGACGTCAGGGGCCGGCGTGATCGCTGGCAGAGTGGTCGCCGCGGATACCGGTCGGCCCGTGAAACGCGCGCGGGTCAGCGCGTCGGCGAACGAACTGCCCGGAGGCCGTGGCGTCCTGACGGACGATAACGGCGCGTTCCAGCTCGTCGAGCTGCCTGCCGGCCGCTACACGGTGTCCGTATCCAAATCCGGGTTCGTCTCGCTCGCGTACGGCCAGCGCCGCCCGCTGCAGCCGGGAACGCCCATACAACTGGCCGAAGGGCAGGAAATCCGCAGCATCGACGTCCGCCTCCCGCGCGGCAGCGTCATCACCGGTCACGTGTACGACGAAACCGGCGACGCGATGCCCGGTGTCGTCGTCCGGGTCCTTCGGTACCAGTATCAGCAAGGGAATCGACGCCTCTCCACCGCCGGCACCGCTCAGACTGACGATCTCGGTCAGTACCGAGTGTGGGGCCTGATGCCTGGTGACTATTACGTCGACGCGCAATCACGCATCAACCTGCCCTTTGGCGGACCAGTCGGCCGCGGACGCGGCGGGCCCGCCGCCGGGGCGATTGCCGGACTCGTCGGCGCCATCGCCGGACCCAACGTCGGGAACCTGTTCACGCCGGAGGACGAGAACCAGAAGGCGTACGCGCCGACGTATTTCCCCGGCGTCCCGTCGGTCGAGGAAGCGCAGGCCGTGACGGTCGGTCTCGGACAAACCGCGAGCGGAATCGACTTCGCGCTGCAGCTCGTCCGCGTGGCCCGTATCAGCGGCCGCGTGTCGAACCCGGACGGTTCGCCGACGACTCGCGGGAACGTGAACCTCACCTCCGACATACAGGTTGCCGGTCGCGGGAACCAGCTGGGACAAAACTACGGCAGCCGTCTCAGCGGAGACGGTACCTTCGCGATTTCAAACATCCCGCCCGGGCGCTATCTGCTGCGCGCACGGGGCAACAACGCGGAGTGGCCTCAATATGCAAGCCTTCCGGTGACCGTTGCGGGGACCGATATCAGCGACATTTCGGTAACCGTCGCCGAAGGCGCGACGGTTGTCGGCACGGTGTCGTTCCCGAGCGGGCGCACGACTCCGCCCGATATCGGCCAGGTACGAATCTCCTCGGTGGCGATCGATCCGGGGCTGACCAATTCCCAGGCGCGGATCGAGGAAGACCACAGTTTCAAGATCGTCGCGATTCCAGCCGGCGCTCATCTGTTTCGTCCCAACGGCCAGCTACGCGGCTGGTCGCTCAAATCGGTGGTGCTGGACGGCAGAGACATCACCGACACACCCATCGAAGTGCGCAGCGGCCAGGAGATCACCCGCGTCGCGGTGACGTTCACAGACGCGGTGAACGAGATCAACGGCCGGATTACGAGCGACCAGGGGTCGCCTCTCACTGAGTACACCGTACTGGCGTTCTCGACCGACTCGACGTTCTGGCGACCGCTGTCGCGCCATATCGCGACAGGGCGTCCGGATCAGACCGGCAATTTCAGAATCCGCGGGTTGCCTGCGGGCGGCTACTACCTCGTGGCGGTCGATCCGGCGCAGCAGGGCGAATGGTACAACCCGTCGTATCTGGAGGATCATCGGTTCGGCGCGGCCCAGGTCACGCTCGGCGAGGGCGAAACGAAGACCCAGGATTTCAGGGTCAGAGCGCAGTAGAGAAATTGCAGGATTGCAGAATTGCAGGATTGCAGAAAGTGCCAAGGGGGAAAGGAAAGAAGGGAAGGAAGGAAGTAAGAAGGAAGAAAGGAAAAAAGGAAAAGAACTCAACGAGTGGGCCGTGGGAACGTGACATGCACGTGTCGGCAATGTGGACAAAACAGCTGAAGACCTGAAGACTCGCACCAAACAATTCGCCTCCGCCGTTCTCGAGTTCGTCGATACGCTTCCCCACACACCAGCCGCTGAAACTGTTGCACGCCAGCTGGCCCGCGCCGGGACCGGTGTGGTTGGCAACTATCGGAGCGCCTGCCGCCCCCGCTCACACGCAGAATTCACCGCTCGCATGGGCATCGTGGCCGACGAATCAGACGAAAGCGAGCTCTGGATGGAAGTCGCCAACCAGCGTCAGTGGGGTGACCAATCGCTGAGAGCTTCCCTGCTGAAAGAGAGCGGCGAATTGCGCGCCATCTTCTGGCAGGCCTACCGAACCGCCAGAGGTCACGAACGCCGTTCCGGATAGACAAGCTTGCCTTTCCGCCTTTCCGCCTTTCTGCCTTCCTTTCTGCAATCCTGCAATTCTGCAATCCTGCAATTTCAGAGCTCCCCCCACACATACTGGAGCACGCTAATGGCCGCCACCGGCACCGCGTCGGCGCGCAGCGTGCGCGACCCCATGGTGATGAGCCTGACGCCGTGCCGCTGTGCCGCCGTCAGCTCGGTGTCTGACCAGCCGCCTTCAGGGCCAACAATCAGCGCGGCGTCGGGTGGCGGACTTGACTGCTGCAGGGCCGAGAACGGCTGCGCCTGAATCGACCGGACTGGCTCGACCATCATGAGGGTCATGGCCGGCATTGGCTCGTCGAGCCAGCTGTCGAATGTGAGCGGACCCTTCACCTCAGGCAACACCGCACGACGGGACTGCTTGACCGAAGCGAGAGCCACGCGCCTCCATCGATCCACACGGCCGGAACGTCCCAGCGCCGCCACGGTCGTCTCGCTTCGTTCCGTGACGACCGGCTGTACGGCGGCGACGCCCATCATCACGGCGTCCCGGACGATTTCGTCCATCTTGTCTCCCTTGAGCACGGCCTGCACGAGCAGCAGAGGCACGGCAGCCTCCGCCGCCGGCTCGATGCGCGACACAAGCTGCACGCGCACCTCACGGTGCGCCGCGGTGACGACCGTGGCGAGAAACTCGTGACCCCGGCCATCGAACACGGCCACCGAGTCGCCTGGCCCGAGCCGCAGCACACGCGTCAGATGCTCGGCCTCGTCCCTGGGCAGTCGCGCGGTCTCGTCGCCGCTGTCGAGGGATGGGGCGAAGAAGCGCGGAACGGACACGAAGCGAAATTATAGCGACGGGACGGGTGCGAGCGGACGCGCTGCTATACTCGGGCGTGTTTTTTCGCGGTCAGATCATCGGCAAGTACAAGATTCTCTCGACGATCGGCAGCGGCGGCTTCGGCACCGTCTACCGCGCCGAGGATACCTGGATAGACAAGACGGTCGCGCTCAAGGTCCCGCACAAACAGGGCGTCGACTTCGGCGAGCTGTTGAGGGAGCCGCGGCTCCTGGCCAGCCTCAATCATCCGAACATCGTCGCGATTCTGACGGCCGAGAAGCAGGAGAACATCTTCTTCATCGTGATGGAGTTCGTCCCGGGCGAGACGCTGGAAGCGATGATCGCCCGCGACGGCGCGCTCGATCTGTCTGCTGCGCTCGACTACACCTGCCAGATCTGCAATGCGGTCGATCACGCGCATCGCCACGGCGTGCTGCACCGAGATCTGCGCCCGGCCAACGTGCTGGTCGCCGACACCGGGCTGCTCAAAGTCGCCGACTTCGGCACGTCCCGTTTTCTCGAGATCGCTGCTCACGGCACGACGGTCATCGGCAGCCCGCCCTACATGGCGCCGGAGCAGTTCCACGGCAAGGCGGTCTTCGCCTCGGATCTCTACTCCCTCGGCGTGACGATGTACCAGATGCTCACCGGCTCGCTCCCCTACGACACGCCGACGCCTGCCGATCTCGCCCGGCTGATGCGCGGCGATCTCATCGTCGCGCCGCGGGTCAAGAATCCCCGCATCCCCCGCGCGGTCAGCGACATCGTGGTCAAGGCGCTGGCGCCAGAGATTCACGCGCGTTACCAGCGGGCCAGCGACCTGCTCGACGACCTGCTCGCAGCGCGAGGCGCGGCGTCGAAACGACCCGCACGCGACACGCCAGGCGATACGACCGGCGGGTTGACCGAGGAGGTGCAGGAGATCCACAGCCGGTTGAAGGCACGCGAAGCGCCCCAGCCGCGCTTCTGCTGGCACTGCCGCAAGCCGCTTCATGCGCGCTCGGACCGCTGTCCGTTCTGCGGTGAAAACCAGTAATCCTCCTGGTGCGTGTCGTCGGCGTGCGCTCCTGTGCAACCGGTCCAATCCCCGAGTGGTCCGTTTGACTCGAACAGATGCGCTAGAATCGGAGTAAGGAGCGCACCATGGCTTTTCCCGGCACCGGAAAAATCTGGATGAACGGCAAGCTGGTCGAGTGGAAGGATGCGACGATCCACATCGCGTCGCACGTCGTTCACTACGGCAGCGGCGTCTTCGAGGGCGCCCGGTGCTACGACACCCCGAGAGGATCGGCATGCTTCCGACTCGACGCTCACATGCGGCGGTTGCAGCAGTCGGCGAAGATCTATCGGATGGAATACCCGCTCGATCTTGCCGGCTGGATGAATGCCGTTCTCGAGACGATTCGAGCCAACAACCTGAAGGCGTGTTACATCCGCCCGCTGCTCTACCGCGGATACGGGTCGCTCGGCGTCAATCCCGAGGGGAACCCCGTGGATGCCGCGATCATGCTGTGGGAATGGGGCGCGTACTTGGGCCATGAGGCGCTCGAAGAAGGCGTGGACGTGCGGGTCAGCTCCTGGACCCGCATGGCGCCGAATACGCTGCCGGCGATGGCCAAGGCCACGGCCAATTACGCCAACTCGGCGCTGGTCAAGATGGAAGCGCTCCTCGACGGATACTCCGAAGGATTGGTGCTCGACGTATCGGGGCAGATCAGCGAAGGGAGCGGCCAGAATGTCTTCCTCGTGCGGGACGGCCTCATCTACACGCCTCCGCTCGGGTCATCCATCCTCGGCGGCATCACGCGCGATTCCGTGATCACGCTCGCCCGCAGCCTCGGTTATACCGTGGAGGAGCAGGTGATCCCACGGGAAGCCTTGTACATCGCCGACGAGGTCTTCTTTGTCGGAACGGCCGCGGAAGTGACGCCCGTTCGGTCGATCGACAAAATCAAAGTCGGCAACGGACGCCGAGGTCCTGTCACCCAGGCTCTCCAGCGCGCCTTTTTCGACGTCATCAGCGGCGAGGTCCCGGACGCGCACGGCTGGCTGACGTACGTCTACGACCACGAAGCCGCCTTGCGGAAACCCTCCCTCAAAGCCGCAGGGACGAAAGGCCGATAAGCAGGATCGTGGACTGACAGGTCAGAGGCTAGAGGTCAGAGGTTAGGGGCTAGAGGCTGGACGGCAGAGGCTGGAGGCTGACTCGCCAGCCCCTCCTACTCCCACTGGACCCTAACCCCTAACCTCTAGCCCCTAGCCCCTAGCCTCAAGATATGCATGTCAACGATCTTCTGAAAATCGCCGTCGAACAAGGCGCGTCCGATCTGCACCTCAAGGTCGGCAGCTTTCCCCTGATGCGCGTGAGGGGTCGTCTCGGCGTCGTCACGGACGAAAAGCGACTCGATCACGAAGACGTCGTCGCGATGAGCACGTCGATCATGTCGACGCAGCAGCGCGAAAAGTTCAAGGATTCCCAGGAAGTGGACATCGCCTACAGCGTGCCCGGGCTGGGCCGCTTCCGCTGCAACGTCTTCCAGCAGCGCGGCACCGTCGGACTCGTTCTGCGCGTCATTCCGATGAAGATCCGGACGGTTGAGGAGCTGGGACTGCCGCCCGTCCTGAGGAAGATTGCCGACGAGGAACGCGGCCTCATTCTCGTCACCGGCACGACTGGCAGCGGCAAGAGCACGACGCTCGCGGCGATGATCGACCACGTCAACAACACGCGGGCGGCGCACATCATCACCGTGGAAGACCCGATCGAGTTCCTCCATCGTGATGCCAAGTCGGTCATCAACCAGCGGGAGGTCGCGGTCGATACCCGGTCGTTCGCGCATGCGCTGCGCAGCGCCCTGCGACAGGACCCGGACGTGATTCTGGTCGGTGAAATGCGCGATTACGAGACGATCGAGACCGGGCTCCACGCTGCGGAAACGGGCCACCTGGTGTTTTCGACGTTGCACACAATCGACGCCACCGAGACCATCAATCGCATCGTGTCCGTCTTCGCTCCGCACCAGCAGAAGCAGGTCCGGCTGCAGCTGGCCACCGTGCTGAAAGCGGTCGTGTCGCAGCGGCTCATGCCCCGCGCCGACGGGAAGGGCCGAGCGCCCGCCGTCGAAGTCATGATCGCGACTCCCTTCATCCGTGACTGCATCGCCGACAAGGACAAGACACATCTCATCCAGGGCGCGATAGCCTCCGGGACCTCTCAGTACGGCATGCAGACCTTCGATCAGTCCATCTTCGGGCTGTACTCGCAAAAGCTCGTCACCTACGAGGAAGCGCTCCGGTGGGCTTCGAACGTCGACGAGTTCAAGCTCAAAGTGCAGGGGATCGCCACGACGGCGGAGATGAGTCGGGACCAGATGGCCGGCACCACGGTTGGCAACCCTCACATTACCCGATTCGGACGCTGAGCCCGTCGCCGACCTCGCTCTCATGTGATAGCAGCCCCGACGGCCTACCACGCCGAGGAAATACTCGGTTCAACGCCGTTCGGCCATTCGCGACCAGGAACCTGACATACTCCCCGGTGCGGCGGCGAGCGCATCCTGGAAGCCTCTGAAAGGACAGCTCGCGGGAACCGCCCTGAGCCTGATTGATGACCGCCTATCTCGACGCCCTTCGCATGCTCGCGCGGCGGGAGCTGTCCGAGGCGCAGCTCCGGGAGCGCCTCGTCCGCCGCGGGCATGCCGATGACGCCGTCGAGGCGGCCCTCGCGCGGCTCCGTGCGGAAGGGGCGGTGAACGATGCTCGCGCCGCCGAAGCGATCGCTCATACCGAAACCACGCTTCGCCGCAGAGGTCGGCTCCGCGTGAAACGTCAAATCGAGCGTGCGGGTATTGCCCCCGCGATTGCCCGCCAGGCCGTCGATGCGGTCTTCGATACGCTCGACGATGGCGCGCTTCTCGAGGAGGCGCTGACGAAACGGCTACGGGGAGCCGGGACCATTGCCGACGAGCGGGAGCTCGCGCGCCTCTTTCGCTATCTGGTCAGTCAAGGATTCGAGCCGGAGCGGGTGCTCATCGCCCTCAGGAAGCGGAAGAGCGGCTAAGCCGTTTCCCGGAGGACATTGCCGGCAAGCCGGCGCGGCATCTCCCTCACTGCCCTTGATGGGTCCGATATGGTTCAATTAGACACGATGACATCGAATGAGGTCCGCGCAGCGTTTCTCACCTTCTTCGAACGGAACGGCCACCGTGTCGTGCCGAGCTCGACGCTGGTCCCCCATGAGGACCCGACGCTTCTCTTCACCAACGCCGGCATGAACCAGTTCAAGGACGTATTTCTCGGCGCCGACAGACGGGAGTACACGCGCGCGGCCTCCTCGCAGAAGTGTGTCCGGGCCGGCGGTAAGCACAACGATCTCGAAAATGTCGGCCGCACGGCGCGCCATCTCACGTTCTTCGAGATGCTCGGCAATTTTTCATTCGGCGATTACTTCAAGGCGGACGCGATCCGCTTCGCCTGGGAGCTGTTGCTCGACGTCTACAAGCTGGACGTGAACCGGTTGTGGTTCACTGTCTTCGAAGGCGACCGAGAGGTCGCCGCCGATGACGACGCGGCCGCTCACTGGGTGAAGGCTGGCGCCGCGCCAGACCGTGTGCTGCGCTTCGGTAAGAAGGACAACTTCTGGTCGATGGGCGACACCGGCCCGTGCGGGCCCTGCACCGAGATCCACTACTTCCGCGGCAGCGACCTGTCGAGAAACGTTCCTGAGCTGGTCAACGCGGCCGGCGACGACACCATGGAGATCTGGAACCTCGTGTTCATGCAGTACGACCGCGATCGGCAGGGTCGCCTCGCTCCCCTCCCGGCGCCGTCGGTGGACACCGGTGCCGGCCTCGAGCGGCTGACGAGCGTGCTGCAGCAGGTGTCGACCGTCTATGACACCGACTCGTTCAGCGCCATCATGAAAGCGGTGACCGACATCAGCGGCCATCGCTACGGTGGGGCCATGACCGACGAGCTCGACACCGCCGCCCGCGTCATCTGCGATCACTCGCGCTCGACGGTGTTCCTGATCGGCGACGGCGTTGTGCCCTCGAACGAGGGGCGGGGCTACGTGCTCCGGAAGATCATGCGACGCGCGATGCGCCACGGCAAGCACCTGGGTCTGACGGAACCATTCCTGCACCGCATGGTCGACGTGATCGCCGGCGACATGGGCGACGCCTATCCCGACATCCGGACCAACCGCGAGGTGATCGAAAAGACGATCCTCGCCGAGGAGGATCGATTCGAAGCGGTTCTGACCCAGGGGCTGCCACGGCTCGAGGCCGAGATTCAGAAAGCGCTCGGCAGCGCCGAGCGGACGCTTCCTGGGGAAGCCGCGTTTCGTCTGTACGACACGTTCGGTGTGCCCTTCGATTTCATCGAGGACACGGCGGCCACCCAGGGAGTCGGCGTCGATCGCGAGGCCTACGAGCGCGCGATGGAGGGGCAGCGCGACAGAGCCCGCGCGGGGAGCGCGTTTGGCGGCGGGCGAAAGGAGGACGAGTTCGCGGACATCGCCGACGAATCGGTGAAGCAGCTCGCCGCCGCTGGCGATCAGTTCGACGGATACGCGAGCACTCGTCTCACGGGCGTTCAGATTCTCTCGCTCTTCGATGCCGCGCGGCGACCGGTCGATCGCCTGTCCGCCGGCGAGACCGGCTACGCCGCGCTTGCCCGCACGCCGTTCTACCTCGAAGCCGGCGGTCAGGTGTCTGACGCCGGACGGATCGTGAACGAAGCGAACGGGACCGGTGCGGTCGTGGAGGGCCTCGTGCGCATCCGGCCCGGTCTACCGCGCGCCCATCGTGTTCGCGTCGAGTCTGGCGCCCTGACGGTACGAGACGTGGTGACCGCCGAAGTCGATGTCGACACGCGCGACGCCACCCGCCGCAACCACACCGCCACCCACCTGCTGCACGCCGCTCTGCGCAAGGTCCTCGGCCCACACGTCAAACAGGCAGGATCGCTCGTCGCACCCGATCGGCTGCGCTTCGACTTCTTTCACTTCCAGGCCGTTTCGCGGGACGAGCTCGATCGCATCGAGCGGATCGTCAACAGCCAGATCGTCCGTAACACGCCGGTTCAGACCGAGGTGCAGTCGACGAACGACGCCATTGCGGCGGGGGCCATGGCGCTCTTCGGCGAAAAGTACGGCGATCGCGTGCGGGTGGTGAGCGTTCCCGGATTCAGCATGGAATTGTGCGGTGGCACGCACGTCAGCGCGACGGGCGACATCGGCTTCTTCGTCATCGTCTCAGAGGGCGGTGTGGCCGCCGGCGTGCGACGAATCGAGGCGTTGACGGGCGCCGGCGCATTGCGGTGGGCGCAGGAACAGCGTGCGGCCTACGACCGCATCATCGAGAGACTCAAGGTGAACCCAGAGCAGGCGGTGGAGGCGATTGAGCGTCTGCAGGCTGACGCCAAACGTCTTGCGCGCGAGCTGACGCAGGCGAAGACGAAGCTCGCAATGGGCGGTGGAGGCGACGCGGGGCCAGAGGCCGCCGTCGAGATCGGCGGAATCAAGATCGCCAGACGGAAAGTCGCCGACCTTGACAAGGACGCCATGCGGGCGCTGGCCGATTCGATGAAGGCGGCGATCGGGACGGGGGTCGTCGTGCTCGCGTCCGCCAGCGACGGACGAGTGCAAATCGTCGTCGCCGTCACACCAGACCTGACGGACCGCCTCAAGGCTGGACACATCGTGAAGGAAATCGCACCAATCGTCGGCGGCGGCGGCGGCGGGCGTCCCGATTTTGCCGAAGCGGGTGGCAAACAGCCCGAGAAGATCGACGAGCTGCTCGCTGAGAGCCTCCGCGTCGTGGAGGCGCTTCTCACGAGATCGCGCTAAGCCTTCGCTGGCGTCGCCCACTCACCGCGACGCATCAGCGGTTCGGTGACGCCGTTCCTTCCGACGCCGTCGATGTCGAGATCTGACGAGCCAATCATGAAGTCGACGTGAGTGACGCTCCGGTTGCCCCCGGCCTCGGCGAAGGCGGCGTCGTCCATCGACTCGGCACCCTGAAGCGTGAACTTGTAAGCAGAGCCGAGAGCCACGTGTGTGGCCGCGTTTTCGTCGAAGAGCGTGCTGTAGAACAGCCGGCCGGACTGCGACACGGGCGAGCTGTGCGGCACCAGGGCGATTTCGCCGAGCTGCGCCGCTCCCGGATCGGTCTCGACCAGCTGGCGCAGCACCGTTTCACCGCGAGCTGCGGTCACGTCGACGACCCGCCCGTCCCTGAACGTCAGGCTGAAGTCTTCGATCAGCGTCCCGCCATAACTGAGGGGCTTGGTCGATCGGACCGTACCCTCGACGCGGTCCTTGTGCGGGATCGTGAACACTTCTTCCGTCGGCAGGTTCGCCGTGAAGCAGATGCCGTTTCGGCTGGTTGTGTGTCCGCTGACCCAGACGTGCGCGGCCGGCAGCCCGATCGTGAGCGCGGTTCCGGGACCGGTATACCGCAGCGCCTGATAGCGCTTCGCGTTGAGATGGTCGGCGCGCGCGCGGAGTCCCTCGAGATGGGCCGTCCAGGCCGCAATGGGATCGGGTTGATCGAGCCGGCACAACCTGATGATTTCCTGCCACAACCGGTCAACCTGTTCCTCGGGGCGATGGTCGGGGAAGACCTTTGCTGCCCAGCCGCTTCCCGCGGCCGCGATCACCGCCCAGTTCGTATGGTTGCGGGAGATGAGCTCGCGGAACGGCTGCATGGCGCGCGAGGTGGCCTGTTGCAGGGCGCTCACCGTCTCCGGACGCTCGTTTCTCAGCAAATCCGGATCGTTGGCGTAGATGGACAGCACGGCATGGCCAGCCTCGACGTGCTCGGTCAGCGCTCGGGGCATCCACGCCGAAAATTCGCTGACCGATGAAGCCGGCGCATGCGCCACACGGGTGAGCAAGAGCGATTCGTCGCCCCACAGAGCCTCGACGAGCGGCGCCCCGGCCCGATAGGCGCTTTCAGCAATCTGCCTGACCAGCGGCGCCGCCTCGAACGACAGACCGGTGGCGAGCGGGCCGATCAGGAGCAGGCGCTGCCCCGGCTGAAGGTTGAGCGCCACCTTGACCGCCAGTTCGCCATAGGCGCGGAGTTGCCGCTCGTGGTTGGTCGCAGACACCGGGCGTTAACTATAACCCGTCACTTCGGGTGCGTCGTCATTCCTCGATGTGATCGAAGCTCTCGACAGGCGGATGTCGGCCGGTGCCGGCTGGCGCAGGTTGCGCCCGCACGCAAAGGAGCGTCCGGAGCCCGGCATCTTGTGCGGCGTCGAGCTCAGCGGCCACATCGGAAACAAACAGGATCTCCGGCGGAGCGACGGCGATTCGCTGCGCGATGCGGCGGTAACTGTCGGCCGATGTTTTTGGGCCGACTGCCGTATCGAAGTGCCCGTTCAGGGCCATGGTGAGATCGCCGGCGCCGGTAGTGGCGAACAGAAGCTGCTGCGCGAGCACGCTCCCGGACGAATAGATATAGATAACGCGGCCGCCCGCCCGCCAGCGTTCGAAGGCGGGTGGAACATCGGAATAGACCTGCCCCCTGAGTTCCCCGCTACGGAACCCCTCCTGCCAGATGAGCCCCTGCAAGGCTTTGAGACCGGGCGATTTGCGATCGCTGTCCATCAGCTGATAGACGTACGGCAGAACCGCATCTGCCTCCCCGGCGACGGCGCCCGTCACCGAATCAGGTGCTTCCATCGCCCGCTCACGACGAAGCTGCTCGATGGCCGTGAGACACGGCGGCGAGTGGCCTTCCCGCTCGAGAAACGCGGCGGCGTGCGCGCGCGCGAACGGAAACAGTACCTGGTACACGAACTCAACCGGCGTGGTCGTGCCCTCGACGTCGAGAAGGATCGCGCGCGTGCCGAGGGCTGAGAGGCTGACCGACACTCTTACATCGCCGTCCGCGACACCTCACCGCGAACGAACGATGGACCGAAACAGAGCGGCTGAAAGTTCGTGTCGATGCCGCTGTCGGTGTAATGCGGCGTCCACCCGGACACATCCTGGAAGAGCCGGATTGCGCGAATTCGCCGGTCCGCGCACAGGTCGAACCAATGCCGGGTGCCGCGCGGCACTCTGATCAGATCGCCGGCTTCGACCTCAATCGCGAACACGGGACCGCCGGGCGGGCTTATGTGGAACAGGCCACGACCTTCGACGATGAAACGGACTTCGTCTTCGTCGTGCCAATGTTCCCGGCTGAATTTGGCCAGCATGACGTCGAGGTTCGGCGTGGCCGAAGTCACGTCGATCACGTCAGCTGTCGTGTAACCGCCGCTGGCCTTCAGCTCCTCGATCTTGTCGCGGTAGGCCTGCAGCACCGCGTCAGCGCTGGCCTCGGGCGCGACCCTGCTCCCCGATTCCCACCGCTCATAGGTAATGCCGTGCGAGGCGAGAAAACTCGAGACGGCCTGTGTGTCGGCGATCGTCTCTCCGCGCTCAGGAATCTTCACGAGGGCCATGGCCAAGAGCCTCCATGCGTCCAAGGGTTTCGAGCAGGAACTCGAGAATTTCAACGTGACGCCTGGCCTGGGCCAGATCATCGCCCCAAGTGTACAACCCATGCCCGCGCAGCAAGAAACCGTGGATGCCGGGCGAACTCTCCAGGAGCGCCTCCACCGTTCGAGCCAGCGCGGGGATGTCCTGATCGTTGGCGAGAATTGGCAGCCATTCGGCGTGCTGGTGTGTGCGGACGCCCTCGAGCCCTTTGAGCATCTCGAAGCCAGCCAGTCGCAGGCCGCCGCTCGACCCATATGTTTCGGACAGGACAGTGCTCCAGATTGAGTGCGTGTGGAGCACAGCCCCGGCGCCGCGCACGCGCGCCACGGCAAGGTGCAGGAGCGTTTCAGCCGAGGGCTTGGTGCCCGACTTCCCTACCGGCGCGCCGTCGGTTCCGACCAGGAGGACGTCCCGGGGTCGCAAAGCCCCTTTCGACACTGAACTGGCGGTGATGGCAAGCTGGAGAGGTTTCGGGCGTACGACCGCGCTGAAGTTCCCGCTCGTCCCCAGAACCCACCCCCGCGCGTAGAAATCGCGCCCGATCTCGTGGAATTGCCGTGCAGCGGTGCGCAGATTTGAAGTCACGATCAAGCTCTAATGTTGAGGTCCCGACCGGCCGATAGAACAAACGAGTGGTGTGGCGTAGAGCCGGGGGTTGAACCGTTGTCAGTCAAAGCATTCGTCCTCAATCGAGTCGTTCCGACCATCGTGTGCCTCGGATTCGTTCCCACGTCAGGCACCGCCCAGATCTACACCTACCTGGACGCGAACGGCCGCCTCGTGCTCGCGAACAAGCCAGAGCCGGCCACGGCCAGCGTCGGAACCGACCTCCCGGCGTCCCCGGCGGCGACCGCCGTCAGCGAGCGCAAAGACAGCGCGGCCACCAGGGATCGCAAGCTCATGTATGAAGGCCTCATCTCCGAACATGCCCGAATCAACGACGTACGACCAGAGCTCGTGAAAGCCGTTGTGCAGGTCGAATCAGCCTACAACCCCTACGCGATCTCACCTAAAGGGGCGCAGGGCCTGATGCAGCTGATGCCCGGCACCGCGCACCAGTTCGGGGTCAGAAACGCGTTCAACCCCGAAGAAAACGTCCGGGCCGGCGTCGCGTACCTGCGACAGCTCCTGGACAAATACGACAACGACGAGGACCTGGCGCTCGCCGCTTATAACGCCGGACCCACTGCCGTGGATAAGTACGGCCAGACCGTGCCACCTTATCGCGAAACGAAGAACTACGTGGCCCAGATCGGCCAGATGACCGCACGCCCGGTCGAACAACGGGCGAGCGCGATCATCTATAAGATCGTCGAGATCGTGGACGGGCAACCAAGAGTGCGGTACACCGACAAACGGCCAGCCACGGGATCCTACGAGATCGTCGGCCGCTGACGTCACCGCCGGCTTCGGCTGGATTCGCCGCGCTCGACCCCCGACAAATCAATCCGATCGTAGGCGGCGCCGAGCGCCTCGGTCGCCAGGACGATCTCGATCGCCACGACGGCCAGACAGACCAGGGCGGCGGGCACGAAAACAAGCGGGCTCCCGGTCAGCCGAAGAAACGCAAATGCGACGATGCCGCCGGCGATCGCACCTGGCCCGACGATCACCACGAGCGCGAGGACGACTCCCCCGAACAGGATGAGGCGCTGCGCCGCCGACTCGAAACCGCGCATCTCATTGTCAGTTGGAACCCACGCGGGGAACAGCACGGCTGCCGCCTGGTGTATCACGTACTGCGCGAAGACGAGGGCGGGCACCAGAACGATCGCGACAACGTACAGTGAGAATCGCCAGACGAACGGTACGCGCGGAAACGCCGCGCCAGACAGCACCACCGCGCAGGTCAGGGCAAGCCAGGCGCAGGCGGAGATGAGTATGCCTGGCCATAGCAGCTCGCCACGAAGAACCGCGCTCGCTTTGACCGGCCACGTCTTGAGGAGCTCGAGATGTCGAAGGTCGCCACGAAGGTCTCCCATTACGCTTCCAGGGCCTATCATCGTGGTGAAACCTGCCATCATGAGCGCCGCGAAACAGACGGCCGGCGCCAGGCCGATGGACATCCCGAACCTGGCGCCGAGCACGGCATAGAGAATCAGTATGGCAATCGGTATCAACGACTTGGCGCTCGTCCCACGAAGCGTCTCCATGGCGTTCTTCCACAAGAAGACGGTTTCGGTCCGCCCTGCCAGCGGCAGCGACCATCCCGACCATCGCAGCCTGGGAGGCGCCGTGACTCGGCTTTGCGGTCTCGTCGCGAGGGGCGTCGCCGCCCCGCCGCTGACACCTTGAAATACCCGATCGCTCTCGATGACCCACACGACTGTCGCCAGCAGGACGAGCACCGACCCCGACAGGGCCACGAGATATGGAACGGCTCCTCGAGCGAAGAACGGCCCGAGGAGCGTTCGAAACGGCCACAGCGCCAGACTCGACCATCCGACGGTCGTCGCCTCGGTGATTTGCGCCAGTGTCGCCGGCACCAACGCCACCGGAATGGGCACGGCTCGAGCGATCGCCGCCGCGACGACGGCGAGCGCGGCCAGCATGACCAGAAGCGGGGCCCACGCCACACCTTGCACCCTCCGGTCGCTTGAACCGAGATGATCGCGGGCCATCGTGACGCCTGCAAAATAGACGCGCGTCGCCACCAGCACCACCCAGAGACCGATCCCGAGCAGCAGGCGATCGACCACGGAGGCGACCGTTCCAGGCGCGGCGACGAGCAGGACCGGAACCATGGCCGCGAAGACGAGACCGAGCTGCGAGCGGATCAGCCGGTGCAGAAGCAGCTGGCGGCGCGTCACCGGAGCTGGAAACAGGAATGCCTCTTCCGCGTCGGTGAAGCTGAACAGATGGCTTCTCGACGGAAGGATCCACGCCGCAGTCGACAGCAGAAGCAGTCCGACGCCGCCCAACGCCACGCCGAAGCGTTCGAGCGGCGCCGAAGGGAAACGAGCGCCAGCGGGCAATCGTCGGCGCCCGCCGCGCGGCACCACGAAGATGAAGAAGAAATAGGAAGCCGCAAGCAGCGCCCCAACGAAGTATCGCGGTTCCCGCAATCGGCGCAGCCGCACCGCGACGCGATTCTTGGCGCTGCACCCGGCGATGTACAGGCTCGCGTGCAGCATCACGGCCGGGAACCTGCCGTGTCGTGGCCCGTCACGCGCAGGAATATTCGTTCGAGGCTGGACCCGGCGCCGGCCAGGTCGGCGCGAGATGCCAGCTCTGCCACCGTCCCGTCGGCGATCTTCCGTCCCCGGTCCATGATGACGACGCGCGTGCAGATTTCTTCCACCAGGTGAAGCAGATGCGACGATACGAGTACGCACGCGCCGGCGCGCCCGCGGGCGACGATCGTCTCGCGCATGCGGTGAATCCCGACTGGATCGAGACCTGTCAACGGCTCATCGAAGAGCAGCGTGGTGGCATCGCGAACCAGCCCGCAGGCGATGACTACTTTCTGACGCATGCCGCGCGACAACTCTCCAGGAAGGGATCGCTCCTTGCCGGTGAGCTCGAGCTCGGCGATGAGCGTCCGCGCCCGACGATCGAAGTCCTCGACCGCGTAGAGCCGGGCGACGAGCCGCAGGTGCTCCAGGACGGTCAGATACTCGAAGAGATGGGGCTCGTCCGGCATGAACGCCAGCCGCCGTTTGGCGGCAATCGCATCGGTTACGATGTCGTGGCCGTCGACGGCGATACGCCCGGAACTGGGCAGCAGAATGCCGGCAATGGACCGGAGCGTCGTCGTCTTGCCGGCCCCGTTGGGACCGATGAGCCCGACGATTTCGCCACCGGCAATCTCGACCGACAAGTCGTCGACCGCCGTGATCACCGAGTTGGCCGGACCGGTATAAGTGCGCGTCAGATGATTGACGATGAGGGCCATGTGGTAGAATTGCGGGTTTCAGATTGTAGATTGCAGTCCGTAGATTGCAGACGGAATTGTGAATGTGGGATTCACGTCAGCGTGACTACGGGTTGAGGATTCGGAGGTAATTCGACACGTGGCCAGCCATGTATCAGCGCTCAAGGCGCATCGTCAGAGTCTGAAGAACCGCGAGCGCAACCGGCACTATCGTTCGCGACTCCGCAACGCGCTCAGGGACATCCGCTCCGCAGTGGACCAAAACAACCTGGCGGCCGCGAAGAGCGCACTGAAACAGACCATCTCGCTCATCGACAAGATGACGAGCAAAGGTATCATTCACCGAAACGCGGGGGGGCGCTACAAGTCCCGGATCTCCGCGCGCCTGTCATCCGGCACGTAGACGGCCGTTCATTCAGCGGACCGGCCTACCTGATTGGGCTCAGCGTCTCTGAGCCCCGGCGTAACGGGCCCGCTTTTCACGGCACAGCTCGACAACGAGCCGTTCGAGCAAGATCCGCGGATCTCCCGCCGAGCTCTTGAGCGCCACGTCGGTTCGGAACACGCTCTGGACCGCAGCGGACAGATCGTCGGGCGCGAGCGCGGGAAACTTGGTCCGCACGAGCCAACCGAGCTGCCCCAGGATTTTTTCCGGGGCGGCACCGGCCTCGAACATCAGCGCCAGCTGTCGCAGCGCTTCGTCGCAGCGGCCGGCCTCGATGGCATTGGTCAACGCCCAGTCGTCCTGGAGGGCCGCGGGGCCGGCCACCTGACGCACGTCGTCCAGCGTGATCCGCGCCTGACCCATCGCATAGAGCAGCAACCGATCCACTTCGCCGCGCAACCGTTTGACGTCGGGCCCGGCCCGTTCGGCCAGGCGTCGCGCCGCGGCGGGCTCGATCTCGCTTCCTGAAGCGGCCACGCGCGTTCTGACCCACCGTTCAGCATCGGCCTGGTCTTCGAGCGTCCCGCTTTCCACGACAGTCGCCTGCTTCGTCAGCAGCTTGTACATCCGGCTGCGTTTGTCCAGCGCACCCGCGACGAAAACCAGCGTGGTGTGCGGCTCGGGCTGTTTGAACAGCGTCTCGAGACGGTCGAGCGCGCGCGTGGCCGTTTCGCTCTCCCGCTTGGGCACGAGCAGCCACTCCGCCTGCGTGACGATCACGACACGGCGCGGGGCCATCATCGGCAGGGTGCGGACCGCCGAGCTCAGAGCGCCCACCCCTTCCGCCAGCTTGTCGCCGCTGGTCATGTCTCCCGCGTGGATACGCTCAACGTTGAAGGCGCGCAGATCCTCCTCGACGAGCTCGGCAAACTCGGCCGCCAGCGCCGATTTCTCGATGTCATCGTCGCCGAGCAGCAGGTAAAGAGGAGCGGGGCTTCCGGACTTGATCTGCTTGCGAACAGCTGCAGGAGTGGCGACTGGCATCAGCGATCCAGACAGGTCAAAACGCTTCGAGTATCGAGCTGACGATCGCCCGCGAGAAGTCGGTGCTGACCCTCTCGAGCGCGTTGACTTCCTGGCTGAAGAACGCGGCGGGATCGAGCACGTCCTGACCGGTGGAACTCGTGTTCTCGTAGTCCTGGCGGAAGACGAGGCTGGGATTTTCCCACAGCACCTTGTCCTCCTTCACATCGCGCAGCTGAATATTGGCGACGATGGTAATCGTGGATCGCGAAGCGAGCTGCTGTGCGTTGAAACTGGTCGGCGAAACCGATACCGCGGTGATGTCCCCGCTGAGGACCGCGTCGACACCAGTTTCCTCCGGGACAATGCGGTACCGGCCCCGCCCGATGAACTCGCCGCGGACTTTCTGGGTCAACTGGGTCTCGAAATTGAAGATCGGCGTGCGGTTGACGAACATCGGAATGCCGATCGTCTGAATGTTGGCCGGCAGAAAAGAGCCGCGCCCGGCGAGTGCGTAGCCACATCCGGTGCCGGCTGCGGAAAGACCGACGAGAAGACAGAGCGCGAAAGCGGTTGACCGGAATGTGACCTTTGCGTGCATCGTTGTTCCTCTACTCGATTCGCCTTCCGTCATTGAACGACGACGCTTACCAGCGGGCCCTTGGCGACCACGACCTTGCGAATGGTTTTGCCGGTGGTGTGATTCTTGACCGCCGCGTCGGCGAGCGCAAGCTCGCGCAGCTCGTCCTCGGACGCGTCGGCGCGAACCGTCAGGCGAGCACGCACTTTCCCGTTGATCTGGACGGGGACGACGACTTCCTCGGCCCTGGCCACGTCGGCGTCGAACGAGGGCCACGCGGCTCTCGACAGGTCCTCGACGTTGCCCAGCATCTGCCACAGCTCTTCGGCGACATGAGGCGCGAAGGGAGAGAGCATCACCACGAGCGCGTCAATTGCCTCGCGAAGCACGGCCAGCGTCTGCGGCCGCTCCATGGCGCCAGCCGGCGGCTCGGCGCGCGTGGGGCCGCCGTGCGCCGTCCCTTCGCTGAAGGCATACAGTTCGTTGACCAGCTCCATGAGCGAGGACACGGCTGTATTGAGGTGCATCCGATCCTCAATGTCGATCGTGACGCGCCGGATCGTTTCGTGCGTCTTGCGCCGCAGCGCTCGCTCAGCCGGCGTGCAGTCGTCACCACACTGTGGCATCCCTTCCCCGCCGATGGTCTCGACCCAGTGATCCACGACACGCCATACCCGCACGAGGAACCGGAAGCAGCCCTCCAGGCCGGCGTCGCTCCACTCCAACTCCTTTTCAGGAGGAGCGACGAACGTCATGTACAGTCTCAACGCGTCGGCGCCGTACTTCTCCACCATGGCGTCGGGATCGACGACGTTGCCTTTGGACTTGGACATGACGGCGCCCTCTTTGAGCACCATCCCCTGGGTCAGGAGCCGGCTGAAGGGCTCGTCTAGCTTGACCAGCCCGATGTCACGCAGAACCCGGGTGAAGAATCGTGAGTACAGAAGGTGCAGAATCGCGTGCTCGATACCGCCCACATAGAAATCCACCGGCATCCAATATGCGGCGGCGGCCGGCTCGAAGAGCACGTCGTCGTTGGCCGGATCGCAGAATCGGAGGAAGTACCAGGACGAGTCCACGAACGTGTCCATGGTGTCGGTTTCCCGTTTCGCGGGACCGCCACACACAGGACACGTGACGTTGACGAACTCCGGCAGCTGCGCCAGGGGGGAATCGCCGCGCCCGCTGAACGCCGCCACCTTGGGCAGCGTCACCGGCAGCTGATCGTACGGGACGGGAACCACACCGTCCTTCTCGCAATAGATGATGGGAATCGGTGTTCCCCAATAGCGTTGACGTGAGATGCCCCAGTCCTTGAGCCGATACTGAGTCTCGCCCCGGCCGATCCCCTGCCTTTCGGCATCCGCGATCATGCGACCGATGACGGCAGGCGCGTCCTGGCCCGAGTACTCGCCGGAGTCAACCAGCCGTCCGTAGTTGGTTGACGCGTCGGGCATGCTCGCCGCAGCCGGCGTCTCGCGGCCAGCCTCCACGACCACGACCTTGATCGGCAGGCCGTACTTGCGGGCGAACTCGAAATCGCGCTGATCGTGAGCCGGCACGGCCATGATGGCGCCCGTGCCGTACTCGGCGAGAACGAAATTGGCAATCCAGATCGGGATTTCCGCCTTCGTGAACGGGTTGATCGCCTTGCGTCCCGTGTCGAAGCCTTCCTTGTCAATCGCGCCGGTGAGACGGGCCTCGCGATCCAGCGCCCGGAACCGGCCGACACGCTCCCGGAACGTCGCCGGATCGGGCGCCTCCCGCGCGAAGCGATCGACCATCGGATGCTCCGGCGCCAGCAGCACGAACGTGGCTCCGAAAATCGTGTCGATGCGCGTCGTGAAGATTTCGATGTCCGGTCCGCCCACGACTGGAAACGTGACGCGCGCCCCCTCCGACCGGCCAATCCAGTTACGCTGCATCGCGACGACCTTGTCGGGCCAGTCGTGCAGCGTGTCCAGACTCTGCAGGAGCTCGTCGGCGTACGCCGTAATCTTGAAGAACCACTGCTCGAGCTCACGCGCCTCGACCGCCGATCCGCAGCGCCAGCAGGCCCCGTCCAGCACCTGTTCGTTCGCCAGCACCGTGTTGCAGCTCGGGCACCAGTTCACCGTGGATCGCTTCCGGTAGGCGAGGCCACGCTCGAACATCTTCAGGAAGATCCACTGGTTGAACTTGTAGTACTCCGGCAGACAGGTGGCGATCTCGCGATTCCAGGCGTAACTGATCCCGAGACGCTGGAGCTGGCCTTTCATATGCGCGATATTGTCGAGCGTCGACTTCTCGGGATGTGTGCCGCTCTTGATGGCCGCATTTTCAGCCGGCAGCCCGAACGCGTCCCAGCCAAAGGGGTGCAGCACGTTGAAGCCGCGCATCCGCTTCATTCGGGCCATCACGTCCCCGATGGTGTAGTTGCGCACATGGCCCATGTGCGCATGCCCGGACGGATACGCGAACATGTCCAGACAGTAGTACTTGGGGCGGGTCTGGTCGGCTTCGACCTCGAACGTGCCCTCGTTCGTCCAGTGCTGCTGCCACTTTTTATCGAGTTCGGTCGGCTTGAAGTCAGTCATGAAGGCTGGTAGCTATTTTAGTGCTAGGCTGCAGCCGGAAACCAAGGAGGTGCGCGTGACAGGGCTGTCGTCGCTGTGGCTCCCGATCCTGATGTCGTCGGTGCTCGTGTTCTTCGCCAGCTCCGTCATCCATATGGCTCCGCTCTGGCACCGGCGCGACTACCCGAAGGTGCCGAACGAAGACAAGGTGATGGACGCGCTGCGCCCGTTCAGCATCCCGCCGGGCGACTACATGCTGCCGCGCGCGTACGGCAACACCGAGATGCGCTCGTCGCAATTCATGGAGAAAGTCCGGAAGGGTCCTGTCATGGTCCTGACGGTCATGCCGAACGCCATCCCTTCCATGGGCAGGAGCCTGGCCCTCTGGTTCGCCTACACCGTGGTCGTCGGCGTGTTCACCGCCTATGTGGCCGGACGCGCGTTGCCCCCCGGCACCGATTACCTGCGCGTATTCCAGCTCGCCGGCGCAACCGCCTTCATTGCTCACTCGCTGGCGCTCTGGCAGATGTCCATCTGGTACGCGCGCGCGTGGAGCTACACGATCACCGCGACGATTGACGGCCTTCTGTACGCACTCCTGACCGCCGGCACGTTCGGGTGGTTGTGGCCCAGATAGCCAGGTCGGCTGGCCGAGAGCCGTGAGCGGGCGTCCGACGATCTTGATCACCGGAGCAGCCGGCAACCTCGGGGGCTTGCTGGCCCGGCACCTGGCTGCAGGTGGTCATCGACTCCGACTGATGTATCACCGCCGGCCGCTCAGTCGCGAGCTCACAACGGCTCCCGATGTACACAGCGTCAGGGCCGATCTGGCCGATCCGCCCAGTCTGAGGCGGGCGGTTGAGGGCGCGGCGGTCGTCGTCCACTTCGCGGGAGTGCTGTTCGCGCCGCGGCCGGAACGATTTCTGCCGGAGACCAACACGCGCTGGTTTTCAAACCTGTTGACGGCCTCGCTGGAGGCCGGCGTCGAGCGCCTCATCCTGATGTCGTTCCCCCATGTCGAGGGACCGACGTCCGTCGAGCACCCCGCAACCGGCCGGCTCGATCGGACACCGATTTCCGTCCACGCCCAAACCCGTCTCGAGGAAGAGCGTGAGCTTCTCCGACGCACGCGCGGTTCCAGGACGGTTCCGGTGATTCTGCGGCTGGGCGCCGTGTACGGCCGAGGCATTCTCATGGTCGATGCGGCCAGATGGCTCGCCCGGCGGCGCCTGCTGTGCGTCTGGCGGCAACCCACGCTGTTCCACCTGCTGTCGGTGCCGGATTATCTGCAGGCCGTCGAGGCCGCAATCTTCAAACCGGGTGTCTCGGGCATTTACCACGTCGGGGACGACCAGCCGGTGACGCTCCAGCACTTCCTGGACGAAGCCTGTCGCGTCTGGGGGTGTCGGCGTCCGCCGCGAGTACCCGTGTCGCTCATTCACGGCGCGGCAGCCGCGTGCGAGCTCTTTGCCACTGTCGCGCGAACCCGTTCGCCGCTGACTCGCGATTTCGTCCGCCTCGGTCAAGTGTCGCACTGGGGTGACACCAGAAGGGCGCGCGAAGAGCTCGTTCCCGAGCTGCGCCACCCGTCACTCGAGAGCGGGCTTTCGACGCTGTGACGCAACAACCCGATGACGCCCCGCTCGTCGCCGAACAGATTGCGTATTACCGCGCCAGAGCCGCCGAATACGACCAATGGTTTCTGCGCGAAGGGCGCTACGACCGGGGGCCGGAACACCGCGCAGAGTGGTTTCGAGAAGCGGCCCTGGTGGAATCAGCCCTCCGGACGGCCAACCTGCGAGGCCTGATCCTCGAGCTCGCGTGCGGGACTGGACTCTGGACGCGGCATCTCGTTGTGGACGACAGCCGGGTTATCGCCGTCGACTCGTCCCTCGAAGTCCTGACCGCCAATCGTTCCCGCGTCAAATCGGATCGGATCTCCTTCGTGGCGGCGGACATCTTCTCGCTGCCGCTTGCAGGATGGTTCGACGCCGTGTTCTTCTCGTTCTGGCTCTCCCACGTCCCAGAAACGCGGTTCGAACGGTTCTGGGCCTCCGTTGCTGCCCGGCTCAAACCCGACGGCCGCGTGTTCTTCATCGACAGCCTCCGTGACCCCACCTCCACGGCCGTGGATCATCCGCCTCCGGACCAGTCGGGCATCGCGCATCGCAGGCTCAGCGACGGTCGGGAGTTCGACGTCGTCAAGGTCTTCCACGAACCCGTAGTGCTCGAGCGACGCCTCCGTCTGCTGGGCTGGTCCGGCAGCGTGGCGTCGAGCGGGAGATTCTTTCTGCACGGTCTCTTCGGGAGGCCACGCCTGGGGTAGGCTAAGGTTTTTCACGGAGTTGAAACCAATGCATCTTCATATATCGGGAGTCGCGCCGGTAATCTTCGCCGCCGTGTTGATGACCGAATCGAGTGCGGCCCAGTCCGCCGATGATCAGGCGCGCGTCGTGGCCGCCGTGGGCACGTTTCATGGGGCCCTCCGCTCCGGCGACTCGTCAGTGGTCACCCGCATGCTCGCCGAGGACGTCGTGATCTTCGAAGCCGGTGGCGTGGAAAGCCGGGCGCAATATGTCTCGAATCACTTCCCGGCCGACGTGGAGTTCGAAAAAGCCGTTCCGAGCAAGCGCAGCCCGTTTCGCGCCGTGGTGATGGGAGAGACCGCATGGGTGTCGTCAACCAACGAACTGGTCGGAACCTTTCAGGGCCGCGCGGTCGATCTCGTCGCCACCGAGCTGATGGTCCTGAGCAAGGTGCCAGACGGCTGGCGAATCCGTGCCATCAGCTGGTCCTCACGTTCCCGCGTCAAGCCGGCGCCCGCCCCCACGCCGGCGAAATGATATGGAGATTCGACCGGAGGCACCCGAGGATTGGCCACGGATCCGGGAGCTCACCTCGCGCGCGTTCGGCCAACCAGACGAAGCCGCACTGATTGACGCGTTACGGCATGAGGCTCGGCCGTTCATTTCGCTCGTCGCGACGGAGCACGACGAACTTGTCGGACATATCAGTTTCAGCCCGGTCACGATTGGAACCGACTCGTCACTCGACGGCATGGGCCTCGCGCCGATGGCGGTCGCGCCCGAATGGCAGCGGCGCGGGATCGGATCGCAGCTGGTCCGGTCGGGTCTCGACGCATGCCGCCAGCACGGCGTGGGCGTGGTTGTGGTGCTCGGACACCCGGAGTACTACCCTCGCTTCGGGTTCGTGGCGGCGAGCCGGAAGGGGCTGTCATGCGAGTACGCGGTGCCCGATGAAGTGTTCATGGCTCTGGAACTGACGCCCGGCGCACTGCGGGGGCGGTCAGGCCTGGTCCGTTATCATCCGGTCTTCAGCCGTTTCCAGGTCGAGCCTGATGACCGTGAGCAATGACATCCCGGTGGGCGCACGGCCGGTCGCGCGGATTCTGCTGCTCGACGCGAACGACCGACTGCTCCTCCTTCAAGCCGTGCATGCCGCCGACGGTTACACGTTCTGGGTGGCGCCCGGTGGAGGTGTCGAGCCCGGCGAGACATTCGAGGACGCAGCGCGACGCGAGCTTCGCGAGGAAACCGGACTCGATCTGGCCGTTGACCGCTGGGTCTGGACCAGGAGGCACCAGCATGTCTGGAACGGTCGGCACTCCGATCAATACGAACGGTTTTTCGTCGCGCGCACCGATGTGACCGACGTTCGTCCGCACAAGCAGGACAGCCACGTCATTGCCCACAGATGGTGGACCTTGTCCCAGCTTCTCTCTTCCACCGATGAATTCGCTCCACAGCGACTGGCGGAGCTCGTCGCCGGCATCATCCGCGGAGATTATCCAGACCAACCGACAGATTGCGGTATCTGATCCGCGTCGTAGGAAATCGGTGGCTGGCGACGTTACCCGAGCCGCCAGAAGGTGGCCAGGGCGCTCCTGGCGGCCGCGACCGCTTTGCGGCCACGGTCCGAGCGCCCGCCGGTGGCCACCCAGCGGGACGCGGTCACGGAGGAAGTACTACCAGCCAGGGAGTGAACGACCTCTTGGAGCGAGGTCTCGAGGGCCCGGAGATCGTAGCCGCCCTCGGTCACCAACACGAGTCGGCCGTCGCAGTATTCCTCAGCGATCTCTCTCAGCTCGGCCGTCATGGCGCCGAACGCGCCGCTCGTGAGCCGCATGCCCGCCAGCGGATCGCGCTCGTGCGCGTCGAAACCGGCCGAAACGACCAGCACTTCTGGCGCGTATTCACGCAGAACGGGAAGGACAATTTCGGCAAAGGCCAGCCGGTAATCATCGTCTGTCGACCCGGCCTCGAGCGGCAGATTGACCGTGAAACCCCTTCCGCGATCGCGACCGATCTCGTCGGCCGCACCGGTGCCCGGGTAAAACGGAAACTGGTGGAGCGAAATGTAGAGCGTATCGGGATCGGTTTCGAAGATGTGCTGGGTGCCGTTGCCGTGATGGACGTCGAAGTCGACAATGGCCACCCTCGCCGCGCCGAGCGCATGCGCGTGTGCGGCCGCGACGGCGACGTTGTTGAAGAGACAGAAGCCCATCGCACGGCTGCGCTCGGCGTGATGGCCGGGCGGCCGCACCATCGCCAGCACGGCTCGCAGGTTCGAACCGTCTGACGACCGATCCTCAGCGGGTTCCGAACCGAAGACACGTTCGACGGCATCGACGGCGGCACCAGCAGCCAGCAGCGCGACGCCATACGATTCGACCGAGGTGTACGTGTCGCGGTCGAACGCCACTGCACGTCCAGCGGTTTCGGCGATCATGCCGATGTACTCCGGCTCGTGGACGCGGGCGAGCTGTGCGGTCGTAACGGGATGCGGAGCGGTCACCTGCAGGCCTTGTCCTCGCGCCCAGACAGCCACCTGCTGCATCACGACGGCGCGCTCGGAACGTTCCGGATGGCCCGGCGGGGTCTGATGCTCGGCGAAACGCTCGGAAGAGATGAGAACAAGGCCCATGACGTCGGAAATGCGGGTTCAGGCCGCAGGGCCGGACGACGTGTTCCTGACTGCGAACACCAGGTGCTCGTATCCCCCATGCGGCGCGCGGCCCACGACTTCCATTCCGAGGTTTCGCGCCACGCCTTGGGATGCCGTATTCTCCGGCCTGACCAGAGCGACCACGCGCGGTTTGTGCAGCTTGCTGAACGCGTAGTCACGACACGCGATGGCGCCTTCGGTGGCGAACCCATGCCGCCAGTACGACCGATGGATGAGGTAGCCGACCTCGCATTCTTCGACACCGTTGACAGTCTGCCGAACAAGGCCCACCTGCCCGATCGGCTTGCCGCTCTCTCGCTCTTCAGCCAGCCACAAGCCGTGGCCGTCCGTCCTGTAGCGCTCGATTTGCCGGCCGATCCACTCGCTGGAAAGGTCGCGCGTCAGCCGCTTCGGGTAGTACCGCATCACGTCGGCATCGGCCAGCATCTCGGCCATGAAATCGAGATCGTCAGGTACTAGTTCGCGCAACCGGAGACGTGCGGTTTCCAGAATGGTTGACACAGTCTCTTTTGACATCGCGCTCGTCCTTCATGACGATAGGAGCTCTTTGGCGCGCAGCTCGAGCGAGGCCAGCCTGGCTTCGAGCATCTGTCGCGCCGCTTCAATCGATCCTTCTCCCCCGTCAGGGGGGACCTCAAACGGCTCGCCGACCGCCAGCGCCACGTTGGCGAAAGGCTTCGGGATCTGCGTCCGATCCCAGCTCGGGACCGACCAGTAGCGATCGGCTTCGAGATGGAATGGCAGCACTGGGTTCCCGGTCGCCTGCGCCAGCCATACCGCTCCCGGCTGAGCAACTCGCGCAGGACCACGCGGTCCGTCCACAGTAAAGCCGGTCGGCCGACCTCGAGCCATGTCGCGCATGAGCTTGATGAGCGCCTTGCTCGCTCCCCGTGACGTCGAGCCACGCGCCGTTCCGTACCCGAAGCGCTCGATGATACCGGCGATCCACTCACCGTCGAAATTTTCGCTGGTGATGACGACAATGCCGCGGCGGCGGAAGAAATAGGTGGCCGGGAGAATGCGCCCGTGCCAGAAGGCCATGACCGGCTGCCGGCCGCCTCGCACGATGGCGTCGAAGTGCTCGAGGCCTTCGGTCCGCCATCGAAGCGTCGATCCCAGCGCCGCCACGACGCGGTACCCCACGACCGCAATCATCCGCGCCTCGACACGCTTGACCGGTGACCGACGCCAATCGGACGTCCCGCTCACGATGTTCTCTCTCCCCGCAGCGGCCCCCACTCTCCCAATCTCCAATCAATTCCCCAATCCCCCAATTTCTCAATCAATTACCCGATTACCCAATTACCCAATTACCCAATTCACTGGAGCCTCTCCTTCACAAACGTCATCAGGTCGACAAACTGCGTGTCGGCCTGCGCCGTGGCTTGCGCGCCCTTCAGCATGATCGAGCAGAAGGGACAGGCCGTGACCACCATGGCCGCGCCCGTCTCCTGCAGCTGCTTGAAACGGACGTCGCTGATGCGTGTGCCGGGCTCTTCTTCCTTGTCTGCGAACAGCAGGCCGCCGCCCGCCCCGCAGCAAAACGGATTGTCCCGATTTCGCACCGGCTCCCTGAGGTCCGCACCCAGGCGGGTCAGCAGCTGGCGAGGTTCCTCGACGTGGCCCGCGTAGCGGCCCAGGTAGCACGGGTCGTGAAACGCGACGCTTTCGCGAACGGGGCCCTCCCGACGATCGTCACCACACAGCCCGGCCACCAGCACTGACGAATGAACGACCTCGGCGACGTACCCGAAACGTCGGTAATCCTCGCCGAGCGTCTTGAGACAGTGCGGACACGACGTGAGGATCCTGGTCGCGCCGGCGTTTCTGAGCGTCTCGATATTTCCAGAGGCCAGCTCCTGAAACAGGTATTCGTTGCCGGTCCGCTTGGCCGGGTCGCCGTTGCACCGTTCTTTCTCCAGTACGCCGAAGCTGATGTTCTTGGTCCGCAAGATGTCGAAAAGAGCGCGCAACGACTTCTGGTAATCCGCCTCGAACGCGCCGGCGCATCCCAGCCATACCAGCCACTCGTGTCTTGCCGGATCGAACATCTCCAGACCGGCTGCCTCGATGAACTTCTGGCGCTGCTCGTAGCCGAGCCCCCAGATGTTGCTTCGGCGCTCGAGATTGTTGTACATCCCGCCCAGGTAGGGCGGGGCGTCGCCGTTCGATACCAAGCCACGCCGCGTCCCGATGATGAGCGGCAGGTGCTCGATGCCGACCGGACACTGGTTCTCACAGGCGCCGCACGTCGTGCACTGCCACAAGACCTTCTCGCTGTATATCTCGCCGAGCTTCGCTTCGCGGCGGCCGGCAACGAGCGCGTCCTGCGTCTGCAGAATCAGCGTCTTGGGATTCAGCTCTTTCCCCGCGCCCCACGCGGGGCAGTTGACCTGGCAGCGTCCACACTCGACGCAGGTGAGGGCGTCGAGCACAATTTTCTTTTCCAGGTCTTTTACGGTCTCCAGGCCGACCTGTTCCTTTTCGAAATCGAGATTTCCGACGCGCCCGAGTTCCGGTGATTTCAGGAACACGGTGATCGGCGACAACACGAGATGGAAATGCTTCGAGGCGGGAATCAAAGCCATGAACGCCAGGATGACGATCATGTGTACCCACCAGTTCGCGTCCCCCATCGTCCCGCCTTCGTCGACAAGGAACCCCAGCACGTAGGTGACCATCAGGGTCGCGATGAACAGCGCGATGGCCACGGACTCCGTCGAGATCGCTTCGCCGAGAGCCGCCGGCCTGAACAGGACGCGCCGGATCAGCAAGAGCGTGATTCCAACCAGCACGGCGATGGCCCACGGGAGCAGCGCCACCCTGTAAGCGAGGAACAGGGGATGTTCCGTCAGGTCGACGAGGCCGAGTCCTCGCAGGAACTCGACGATCGTGTACCCGGAAAACGCAAGAAATCCCCAGAAGACGAACGCGTGGGCCACGCCGACCCACGGCCGCTCCCGAATCGTCTGCCGTTGCAGGAGGACGTCGAAGAGGAAGCGCCGGAGCCGGACGGCGGGACGATCGACCGACAGGCTTCCGGCTGCCGCGGAGATCAGGCGGACACGCGCAGCCACCTGCACGAGAAAGGCCCCGAGGAAGGCCACGAACAGCAACCAGAACGTCAGCGTTTTCAGATGCCCTCGCGATCGCCGGTGAGACGGCCGGTCAGGTCCGTCGTAACTCTTTGAGAGCTTCTATCAGCGCCGGGACGACTTCGAAGAGATCACCGACGATCCCGTAGTCGGCCACCTCGAAAATCGGCGCATCCGGATCCTTGTTGATCGCCGCAATCGTGCTCGATCCCTTCATCCCGACCAGATGCTGGATCGCGCCCGAGATGCCGAGCGCCAGGTACAGCTTCGGAGCCACGGTCTGCCCCGAGCTGCCGACCTGCCGCTCCATCGGCAGCCATCCAGCGTCGCAGATCGGGCGCGAGGCCGCGAGCTCGGCGCCCAGGGCGGCGGCCAGGTTCTGAGCGACGGGCAGATGCTCCTGCCCCTTGATCCCGCGGCCCACGGCGACTATGCGTTCGGCCTGCGAAAGATCCACGGCCTGTCTGGCCTGCCGGAAAGGCGCTTCCGGACGCTCGCGAATCGAGGTCTCGTCAAGGGAGACAGTCAGCGGCCGCACGGGCGCCGGCGCAGTCCCCTTTGCGACCAGGTCGGCGCGGAACGCGCCGACCTGGAGCGTCGCGATCGGATCAGGCCCGTCCGCGACCACATCCGCCACCAGTTTGCCTTGGAACATCGGGCGTACGAACGTGAGGATCTGGTCGCGTCGCTTGAAGGCCGTCACGTCGGTGACAAGCGGCTTGTTCATGCGAGCGGCCAATGTCGGGGCGAAGTCGCGAGTCTGATAGGTGTGGGGGAGGAGAACGAGCGAGGGCGCCAGCTCCGTGATGGCTTGTTCGAGCGCAGCGCTGTATCCGTCGGGCGTGTAGGAGCCCAGCGCCTGGTGATCCACCGTCACGACTTCGTGGACGGCGGCGACGGCGATCTCGCGTGCGGCCTCCCCGACACCGGCTCCAGGCACGGCGACGACAATCGGCGCGCCCGCAGCGATCTGCTGCGCGGCCGCGACCGTTTCCCATGTTGCGCGGACCATCTTGCCGCCATGCTGCTCGGCGATCACGAGAATCATCTCAGATGACCCGTGCCTCTTCCCGCAACCGTCGAACCAGCTCCTTTGCGGCTTCTGAGGTCGAGCCGGCAATGATCTGGGTCTTCTTGGTCTTCTCAGGAACGTACAAGCTGACGATTCTCACGCCAGACGTGCCGGCCCGGGTCGGGATCGGCGGGGCCCTGCGGATCTCTTTCTTTTTCGCCGCCATGATCCCTTTGAGCGTCGCGTAGCGAAGCTGGTTGATGCCGCTCTGAATCGTCAGCACCGCCGGGAGCGGCATCGTCACCCATTGAAACCAACCGCCTTCGAGTTCGCGCTTGACCCTGACGCGCCCTTGGCCGATCTCGACCTCCATGACAATCGTGGCGTGGGGGCGATCAAGTCGTTGCGCGAGGATGACGCCCGTCTGAGCCAGTCCCATGTCGTCGGACTGAAGGCCGGTCAGGACGAGATCGAAGCGTTCGTCTTTCATCGCGGCGGCCAGCGAGTCGGCCACGGTCGCGGCGTCGGCGGCAGCGAGCTCGTCGCTTTCGACGTGAATCGCGCGGTCGGCGCCCCGGGCGAGCGCCTCGCGGATGACCTGGGCGACGCGCGAGGGTCCCGCCGAGCAGACGACCACCTCGCCGCCGTGCTTCTCCTTGAGACGCAGCGCTTCCTCGAGGGCGTACGCATCGGGCTCGTTCATCTCGAAGGCGGCGTCCTGCTCCCGAATCCAGGTGCGGCTGTCGTTCAACCGCGGCTGCCAGTCGCGGCTCGGGACCTGCTTGATGCAGACGGCTATCTTCATTGGCGTCATCGGGTCATCTGGTCATTGAATTGTTGGACGTGGGTTGCTCGATTTCGCCGAACCATCCAATCACCCAATCAATGACCAGATGACCGGATGACCGAATGACCCAATTATCCACGGCTCTCGTGCCGTTTGAACAGCAGCGCCGCATTCGTGCCGCCGAACCCGAACGAGTTCGACAGCGCATAGTCGATTCTCATGGGGCGCTTGACGTTGGGAATGTAGTCGAGGTCGCACTCCGGATCGCGAGTCTCCTGGTTGGTCGTCGGCGGCGCGACCTGGTGATGGACCGCAAGGGCGGTGATGCCAGCTTCGAGGCCACCCGCCGCCCCCAGCAGATGTCCTGTCATCGACTTGGTCGAGGACACGGCGACACGCGATGCGTGCTCGCCGAAGCAGCGCTTGATGGCCAGCGTTTCGATCTTGTCGCCATGAGGCGTCGAGGTGCCGTGGGCATTGATGTAATCGACCTGATGAGCCTTGATGCCGGCGCTCGTCAGGGCGGCGTTCATGACGCGATAGGGTCCGTCCCCGTCTTCGGACGGCGCCGTGATGTGGTACGCATCGGCCGACATCCCGTAGCCCACCAGCTCGGCGTACACACGGGCGCCCCGGCGCCGCGCGCGCTCGAACTCTTCGAGCACCAGCACCCCGGCGCCCTCGCCCACGATGAATCCGTCGCGGTTCAAATCGAAGGGCCGGCTCGCGTGCTGCGGCGCGTCATTGCGCGTCGACAGCGCCCGCATCGCCGCAAATCCGCCCACCCCCATTGGCGTGATCGCGGCTTCCGAGCCCCCCGCGATCATCACGTCCGCGGCGTCCCGAAGGATGATCTCGAAAGCGTCACCGATGGCGTGCGCCGACGCCGAGCACGCCGTACAGGTCGCCGAGTTCGGCCCTTTCGCGCCCAGGCGGATGGACACCTGGCCGGCGGCCAGATTGATGATGGCCGAGGGAATGAAGAACGGCGAGATCTTGCGCGGCCCGCCTTCGAGCAGCGCTTTGTGCTCGCGTTCGATCGTGCTGAATCCCCCGATGCCTGACGCGATGAAGACGCCGACGCGCGGGGCAATGTCCGGCGTGACCTCGAGCCGCGCATCCGACACGGCAAACTGCGAGGCTGCAATGGCGTATTGAATGAAGACGTCCATCTTCTTGACGTCTTTCTTCTCGATGAACGCCAGCGGATCGAAATCCTTGACCTCACCGGCGATCCGGGCCGAGAAGTCCGTGGGGTCGAACTTCGTAATCGGCCCGATGCCGCTGCATCCCTGGCAGAGCGCGTTCCAATTCGCCTCGGTCCCGATGCCCACTGACGACACCAGGCCGATGCCCGTCACGACCACCCGTCTCTTTGTCATCTTTTTCTACGCGCTCGGTGCCAGCGTCTGCGCTGGCCGCAGGCGCTCTTATTTCTTCTTGCCGTGGGACTCGATGTACTCGACCGCTTCCTTGACCCGCGTAATCTTTTCGGCGTCCTCGTCGGGAATCTCGATGCCGAACTCTTCCTCGAACGCCATGACGAGCTCGACGGTGTCGAGCGAGTCTGCCCCGAGGTCGTCCACGAACGACGCATCCGGCGTCACCTCTTCCTCATCGACCCCGAGCTGCTCCACGATGATGCTCTTCACTTTGTCGGCTACGGCCATTCAATCCTCCTCACATGTACATCCCGCCGTTCACTGCCAGAAGTTGCCCTGTAATATACGATGCCTCGTCGGATGCAAGGAAGCACACCGCCGCCGCCACATCGTCCACCGTTCCCAGACGCGCGAGCGGAATCTGAGCCGCCCAGTCGGCCTGGGCTTTCTCCGCCAGCGCCCTCGTCATGTCGGTCTCAATCAATCCCGGGGCGACGACATTGACCGTAATCCCGCGAGACGCGACCTCGCGCGCCAGCGCCTTGGCGAAACCGGTGAGTCCCGCTTTGGACGCCGCGTAATTCGTCTGCCCGGCGTTTCCAGTCTGCCCCACCACCGAGCTGATGGCGATGATGCGCCCGCCCCGCTGTTTGAGCATCGGCCGGATCGCCGCCTGCGCCAGGAGAAACGTCGCGGTCAGATTCGTCGCCAGGACAGCATCCCAGTCTTCACGCTTCATCCGCATCAGCAGCTGATCCCGCGCGATGCCGGCATTGCTGACGACGATATCGAGCCGGCCGTGACGGTTGACGATGTCGCCAGGCAACCTCTCGACGGCCGCCGCGTCGGTCACATCCAGGCTCACGGAATCAGCCGAATGGCCGGCGGCCGTGATCTCGCGAGCCGTATCCGCCGCGTGATCGGCGCGGGCCGCGGCAATCACCGTCGCCCCCTGCTCGCCGAGGCGGCAGGCGATGGCGCGTCCGATGCCGCGCGACGCACCGGTCACGAGCGCCACTTTGCCTGAAAGACTGAACATCGACGATAGAAGACTTGGCGACGTGACGATTCAAGCCTTGATGGCCGATTCGACTGCTATGAGGTCGTCCGGACTGCCGAAGTTGACGCAGATGGCGTCGCGGTGGATCTTGCGCACTAATCCACTCAGCACCGTCCCCGGACCCACCTCAACATACGTTGTGACGCCCTCGGACGCAAGACGCTCCACCACGGCCTGCCAGCGAACCGGCGCCGACACCTGCCTGACGAGCGCCTCGACCGCGGCAGACGCGTCGTGCTTCGGGGCAGCGTCCACGTTCGCAATGATCGGCACCCGGGGCATATGCGTCGCCAGCGCGCGCAGCTCGGGCGCCAGCCGCTCCTGCGCCGGGGCCATCAACGCCGTGTGAAACGGCGCGCTGACGGAAAGCGGCACGACCCGTTTGGCGCCGAGCGCCTTCGCCCGTTCTCCCGCCCGCTTCACCGCCTCCCGCGCACCTCCGATCACAATCTGCCCGGCGCCGTTGAAATTGGCGGCGGAAACCACCTCGCCATCGGCGGCCTCGACGCAGGCTCTCTCGACTTCTGTGGCATCCAAGCCGAGGATGGCCGCCATCGCACCCTCCCCCACCGGCACCGATTCCTGCATGTACCGCCCGCGACGCCGCACGAGCTTGAGGGCGTCTCCGAACTCGAAGGTTCCCGCCGCCACGTTGGCCGAGTACTCGCCAAGGCTGTGGCCGGCGACGAAATGAGGAACCATCCCGTTCGATTCGAGAAAGCGACACGCCGCGATGCTGACCGCCAGAACCGCCGGCTGCGTGTGCTCGGTGAGCATCAGCATCTCTTCGGGACCGTCGAAGATGAGGCCACTCAGCGGCTCCCCCAGCGCCCGATCGGCTTGCTCGAACGTCTCGCGGCAAATCGGGAACGCTTCGGCAAGCGCCTTGCCCATCCCGACCTTCTGTGAGCCCTGTCCCGGGAAGATGAACGCGATCACTGGTGAGACACCGTCGCGGCGGCTATCTCCCGCTCGACCCGCTCGATGAAGCGATCGGACGCGAAGCGGTGCGCCATCGCGACGGCATTGCGGACGGCCAGCGCACTCGAACGGCCATGACCAACGATGGCAACGCCCGCCACGCCGAGCAACGGGGCCCCTCCATACTCGGAGTAGTCCACGCGACGCCGGAAGTGCCGAAGCCCGCGTCGCGTCAGCAGGGAGCCCACGCGTCCCGTGAACGTGCTCGACAGCTCCTCGCGCAGCAACGCTTCGACGACGTCGACCAGACCCTCACTGATCTTCAGCGCCACGTTCCCGGTGAAGCCGTCGCACACGATCACGTCGGCCTCGCCGCTGTACACGTCGCGCGCTTCCACGTTGCCGATGAAGCCGACGACTGACGCCTTGAGGAGACGGTGCGCCTCGCGCGTCAGCTCGTTCCCCTTGGTCGCCTCCTCACCAATCGACAGCAGACCGACTCGAGGCGACGACAGCCCCAGGCTGACCCGGGCGTACACGCTGCCCATGACGGCGAACTGCAGCAGATGCTGGGGACGACATTCCACCGTGGCGCCGACATCGAGCAGCACCGCGGGACGCCGGCGCGTGGGAATCGTCACGGCAAGCGCAGGGCGATCGACGCCGGGCAACGTGCCGAAAATGCTGTGCGCGGCGACGACGGTCGCCCCGGTGTGGCCCGCGCTGAACAACGCGGCGGCCTGCCCGCTGGCGACCAGATTTGCCGCCACCGCGATCGAGGCCCCGGGTTTTCGGCGCAGCACGGTCGTGGCCGCATCCGTCATCGCCACGACGTCCGGCGCCTCGACGATGCGCACGCGTCCCCGGTCGACGTCCGAGTGACGGGCCAGCTCGGTTTCGAGAATCCCGGCCGGACCTGCCAGCATCACGCCCAGATCGAAATGCCGGGCAGCCGCCAGCGCGCCATCGACGATGGGACGGGGCGCGACATCGCCACCCATCGCGTCGACTGCGATCCAAATCATGTTCAGGTGCCAGCGCCCATGCCGCGTGTCAACTCGGGTGTCATCACGGACGTGTCAGGTGCCCGCGGGGTGGCGTTATTCCTCCTCGACGGCGCGGGCCTGTCGGCCCCGGTAGTACCCGCAGTTCGTGCAAACCCGATGCGGAGGCTTGGGTTCGTGGCAGTGGGGGCACTCGCTCAACCCGACCGTGCTCAGCGCGTCGTGCGTGCGGCGCTTGGCCGTCCGCGTCTTGGAATGTCGTCGTTTTGGATTAGGCATCGTCTTCTTCTCTACCGGCTGTCTTCTTCATGAGTTCTCGTTGCGCGTCGTCAGCGTCTTCAATACGGCCATGCGGGGGTCCTCCCACTCGCGCTTGCAGTCGCACGTCCCGCGATTCAGATTGGTTCCGCAGAGCGGGCAGAGGCCCAGGCAGGCGTCCCGGCACAGGGGCTTCATCGGCAGCGACAGGTAGAACTGCTCCCGCATGAGCTGACCGAGATCGATTTCGTCGTTCTCGTAGAACGCGGTCGCGAGATCATCTTCTTCGATTTCGCGCTCCGCCTCCCCCACGTTCGTCGAATGAGGCTGATACCTGAGGTCGAAATCGGCCTGCACCGGCCACGCGAACGGCTCCAAGCAGCGACTGCAGGGCAACTCGAGCGTCGTGGTCACGCGGCCGACGAGCTGAAACTGACTCTTGTCCTTGACGATGTCGAACGACAGGGACACCGGCGCGATCACCTGGAAGCTGTCGCGGTCGGCCGAGAAGGCCTCCGGCTGATAGACCTTTTCGTAGCGCTCTCGAGGCCCGCGGATCTTGCTCAGATCGAGCAGCATGGAACCCCTCAATATAACACGGCCGCTCCTCGGCCAAGCCGATCGAGAGCGCCCGGATCAGTCGATGTTCCACGGCTTCGGAATGAAGAGTTGCTCGAACAGCCGCACCGCGTAGCGATCGGTCATCCCGGCCAGAAAATCTCGGGCGGCGGCGTCGAGGCCCTCCTTGTCGAGCGTCCGCGGGTCCAGGAACTCCGCCGGCCGCTCGCGCACCTTCTCCCACAAGCCGCTCAGGATGTCTTCCGCCTTCTTGAACTCCGCGGTCGCGATACGGTTCTCGTACACGGCATCGAAGAGAAAGCGACGCAGCCCGAGCACCGCCTCGAGGACGGTCTCGCTCATCCGGATTTCCGTGAGGCTTCCGGCCAGCGTCTCGGTGACGACGTCCTTCACCAGCGTCGCGATTCGGGCCGACGACGAGGAGCCGAGTATGCGCACCGGACCCTCCGGCAGATCCTCAGGCTTGAGCAGCCCGGCGCGCGTCGCATCGTCGATATCGTGGTTCACATAGGCAATCAAATCGGCGACTCGCATGATCTGCCCTTCGATCGTGCTGGCACGTTGCGCCTCGGCCATGCCGACCGGAGCACCCGATTTGCCTTTGGAGTGCTTGGCGATGCCGTCTCGGACCTCCCAGGTCAGGTTGAGGCCCCGTCCGTCGTTCTCGAGTTGATCGACGATGCGTAGACTCTGCACGTAATGATTGAAGCCGCCAGGCATCAGCTGGTCGATGATGCGCTCACCCGCGTGGCCAAAGGGGGTATGGCCCAGATCGTGGCCGAGCGTGATAGCTTCGGTCAGTTCTTCGTGCAGACGCAGAACTTTGGCGATGGTCCGGGCGATCTGTGAGACCTCGAGCGTGTGCGTCAGGCGCGTTCTGTAGTGATCGCCGGTCGGCGCAAAGAACACCTGGGTCTTGTGCTTGAGGCGGCGAAAGGCCTTGCTGTGGATAATGCGATCGCGATCGCGCTGGAACGCCGGGCGGACATCGTCTTCCTGCTCCGCCCGCAGGCGTCCCCGCGAGTCGGCGCTCTTGGCGGCAGCCGGGGCCAGCACCTCACGCTCGCGTTGTTCGAGTTGCTCTCGAATCGTCATCCTGATTGTGCCGCAATGATAACCCGCGAGCTCGAGATGCACCCGAGCGCGGTTCGAAGACGCGCATCTACTCCAGCCGGCCGCGATGCGGGCCCACAGCGATGTCTCCCAGGAAGCTGGCGCCGTGGGCAAGCGGTCCGACGCCGAAGATTTCCGCGAGGGTCTGGCCGACGTCCGCAAACGTGGGCCGGGTTCCGAGATCCACACCGGCCCTGATCGCCCGACCCGTCACGACCAGCGGGACGTACTCACGCGAGTGATCGGTGCTCGGTGTGGTCGGATCGTTGCCGTGATCAGCCGTGACGACGAGCAGATCATCGGCGCGCAGCCGGCTGATGACGGCCGCGAGCCGGTCGTCGAACCGCTCCAGGTTCCGGGCGTACCCGGCAGGGTCGTTGCGGTGACCATATTCGGTGTCGAAATCAACGAGATTGACGAAGATCATGCCCGCTTCGACAATGCCCAGCTGCCGTTCGAGCTGGTCCATCCCCTCCTCGTCGCTCGTCGTGTGATAGGTCGCGCCGATACCTCGTCCCGCAAACATATCGGAAATCTTGCCAATGCCGACGACAGGGATCGACGCGGACGCAAGCTGGTCGAGCAGCGTCTCGCCAATCGGCGGCATCGCGTAATCGCGTCTGTTCGAAGTGCGCCTGAAGCTCCCCGGGCCGCCGACGAAGGGCCTTGCAATCACACGTCCCATGCCAAGACCTTCGACGACAATGTGGTAAGCCACCTCGCAGGCGCGATACAGCTCAGGGACGGGCACGATGGTCTCGTGCGCAGCCACCTGAAACACGCTGTCCGCCGATGTGTATACGATCCACGATCCAGTACGCATGTGCTCTGCCCCAAGTTCGGCGACGATTGCCGTTCCCGACGCCGTCTTGTTGCCGATCACCGATCGCCCGGTGCGGCGGGAAAACCGATCGAGGATGTCAGGCGGGAACCCATTGGGAAACAGCGGGAACGGTCGCGGGAGCACGATGCCCATGAGCTCCCAATGACCGGTGACCGAATCCTTGCCCGGTGAGGCCTCGACCATTCGGCCGACGGCTCCAATCGGAATCTCATTAGAGGGGCCATCCGTCGATCCCAGGGCCGCGACGCGGCCGAGGCCCAACCTTCGCAGCGTCGGAAGACCGAGAGGCACTCGCTGCGCGACGTGGCCGACGGTGTCGCTGCCCTGGTCGCCGTATCGGGCCGCGTCCGGAAGCTCGCCGACGCCAACCCCGTCCAGGACGATGACGATGGCTCGTTTGAAAGGCGGCGACGTCCGCGTCATGACATACGAAGACGTTGTTCGACGAGTTGAATGGCTGCGGCGATCGTCGCCGGCGATTCGCCGGGACCCTCGAGCCAGCTCAAATTGGGTTCCTTCCGGAACCATATCAACTGACGGCGGGCGTACTGTCTGTTCTGCTGAGCAATGAGAGCTCTGGTTGCCGTCTCGTCGCGGACGCCGTGGAGAAGCTCCAGTGCCTGCCGGTAGACGAGCCCCCCGAATGGGCGCGCCGTTTCTGGCACGCCTCGCTCCAGAAGGTCTCGGATCTCTTCCAGCAGACCCCGCGCGAACTGCTCGTCCACCCTTCGCGTGACCCGCTCGGAGATGACGGGCGGCGGCAGATGAACGGCCATGGCTATCATGTCGACATCAGGAAGCGGCGACACCGTGTCCGCGAAATGCTCCGTCAGCGGCCGGCCGGTCAGAATGAACACTTCGAGCGCCCTGACGATGCGCTTGAGATCGTTCGACTGGATGCGGCGCGCCGAAGCGGGATCCACGCGCCGAAGCATCCTATGTACGAAGGCCGTGCCACGCCGCACGGCCACCTGCTCGAGCCGGTGCCTGAGATCCACGTCACGCCCGGGCCCGGGAAACAGGCCGCGTGTCAACGCACGATAGTAGAAGCCGGTGCCGCCCGCCAGGATCGGTACTCGACGGCGCGCAAGAATGTCCCTGACGACTTCAGCCGCTTCCCGGGCATATCGCGCCGCCGTGTACTCTTCGTCGGGCTCGACCACGTCGATCAAGTGGTGCGGAATGCCTTTCCGTGCCGACACACCGATCTTGTCCGTCCCGATGTCGAAGCCGCGATAGACTGCCGTCGAATCGCAGTTCACGATCTCACCGCCGAAGCGTTCGGCCAGCCTAATCGCCAGCGCACTCTTGCCCGTTGCCGTCGGGCCGAGAACTGCCACGACTCGAGATCTCTCCATCTTCATCTTCAGCGGCCCTGCCTGTTGGTTTCCCAAGAGCGGGATGGACCTCCTGCCCCACGGCGGTTCGAACCCGCCACCCATGTCAAGTCAGCGGTCCTCACGAAATTCGCAGGAAGACGTAAAGAACGAAGGCGATCAGGAGAATCAGCAGTCCGAGTCGCTGGGAAGGGCTGTCGTGCATTCGTACATTTATTGAGGTGTTTCGTTGTAGAAGAACGTCACGGTGAAAAAGGCCTGGTCGGCCGGATAGGCGGGCGGCAGCGGCTGGGTCGGATTCGAGGAGCGCAACGCGCCGTACGCCGCGGTATTGAAGGCCTCGATGCCGGAGGGACCGACGACCGTCAGATCCGTGATCGTGCCGTTCTTGTGCACGTTGAACTGAATGACCACGTGCCCACTCATCGACATCGCCGAATACGGCACGAACCAGTTGCGCTTGACCTGCGCGATGAAGCGGCGGATCCACGGGCCGAACTCGACGCCCTTGGTGTCGAATTGGATTTCCGGACCGAACTGGCCTCCGCCGCCCTGCGGGTTGTCGAACGTCTCCACGTAGCGCTGCAGGTTGCGAAGCGCATCGCCGAGCGATCCACCCGACGTTCGCGCGCGGCCGAGGCCGTTCGACGCTACCTGGGGTGGGGGCGGCGTCGGCACCTCGAACGCCAGCTGAGATTCGGTCTGCGGTTGGACGGGTTCCGGCGTGGCTTCGGCCTGCTGACCTTCTGCGGGTTCAGGCTCGGGCCCCTGACCGCGGGCCACAGGAGGCGGGGGCTCATCGACACGCTCCGGAGTATTCCCCCGGGCAAACGGCAGCTCGTTTGCGGGCTGCTGCGCGCGCTCTGGCGCGCGCGCGACGCGGTCCTGGTCCGACAGCTCTGGACGTTCCGGAGGTTTCGGCGCCGGCCGCTCCACGCGTGGCTGCACGAAGACGAATCGCGTCTGTTCCCGCGCTGCCGCGAGTTTCTCGGCGAACGCGCGAGCGCGGGCGCGCGCAGCTTCGCCGTCGTCGGAAAACAGCCGGGGCGAGGTCATCATGACGATCACCATCAGCAGGTGAAAGATGACCGAGAGGAGGACCCCTTCGCGCCACGAAATGGCACTGGCAAGCCTTGGTGTGTCCGGCCGGTAATCCTCGAAATCAAAATACATCAGGAGGTTAGAAGCAGTATATCAGCCGGGGACGCCCCCGCCTTCTGAAGCCCTGATTCCAGTGTAGAGGTAGACAATCCCAAAGGTCAGCGGGGCGCAGGAAACCTCCACGAACCCGTGCTGACCCAGAATTGTCACCAGTTCCTGGGGCCGTGCAAACGCGCTGACGGAGGCCGGCAGATACGCGTACGCGGCCTCATGCCTCGAAATCATCCGACCGATGAGGGGCAGAATTCGGTTGAAGTACAGGAGATAGGCGGGCTTGAGGCCCGGGGTGCGCGGAATCCCGAATTCGAGGACCGCAAGTCGTCCCCCTGGCGCGAGGACGCGCCGCATCTCCTCGCACGCCGCCCCCAGATCTTCGATGTTCCTGATGCCGAACCCGACGGTGATCGCGTCCACCGCGCCGTCCTTGAGAGGGATCCTCGTGGCATCTCCCTGCACGAGGGCGATACGACCGTCCAGTCGCCGACGGCGGATCTTGCCGTTGCCCACGCGGAGCATTCGCCGCGCGAAATCGATGCCGATCACGTGTCGGGGAGGAGAGGGGGCGTCCACCGCCGCAATGGCCAGATCTGCCGTCCCGGCGCACAGGTCGAGCAGACGTTCCCGTCCCGTCAGCGCCAGGGAACGGAGCGCACGCTTCCGCCACCGGCGATCAATGCCCGCGCTCAGCAAATGGTTCAGCAGATCGTATCGGGTCGCGATGGCGTCGAACATGCCCGCAATGCGGGCTGGCGATTTGGAAACCTGGGTCAAGGATGGCGACCGTCACTCGCCATAGATCGAGACCACCAGAATCAGCAGGTAGAGAATGCCGACGTATCCGTTGAGGTCGAACGCGCGCTTGACCTGCGAGAGGTCGTCGGCGCGGACGAGAGATTGTTCGTACGCCAGGAGAGCCGCGACTGTCGCGACGCCGACCAGATAGATGGACCCGAGCGGCGCCACGAAGGCGAGCGCGACGAGGAACACCACGGTCAACACGTGCATGCCGCGGGAGATCGTGAGCGCCCGGGCCACCCCGTATCGCACCGGAATCGACCGAAGATTGCTGGCGCGGTCGAAGTCGAGATCCTGACAGGCATAGAGCACATCGAAGCCGCCGACCCAGGTGCCAATGGCGGCGGCGAGCAGCCACGGTTCCCACCCGCCACGCCCGCCAACTGCCAGCCATCCGCCGACTGGGGCGACCGCCATCGCGAGGCCCAGAAACAGCTGCGTCCAGGTCGTGAAGCGCTTGGCGAGGGAATACCAGAACACGATGGCGAGCGCGAGCGGTGACAGGGCGAAGCAAAGCGGCCCAAGGCGCCACGCCGCGAAGACGAACAGCACGGAAGCCGCCACGACGAACGCCACGGCCTCCCGGTGAGACATCGCGCCGCGCGGGAGCTCGCGGCCAGCCGTCCGCGGATTGAGGGCATCGAAGCGGGCGTCGACGAGGCGATTGAACCCCATAGCGGCGCTGCGCGCCGCCACCATCGCGACGAGGATCCAGACCACGGTCCCGCCGGTGACCTCCACCCGCTGCGCCGCCAGCAGCGCGCCCGCAAGCGCGAACGGCAGCGCGAACACGGAATGGCTGAAACGGACGAACGAAAGGTAGACGGAGATTGTGGAACGCAGATTGTCGATCACGTCTCGCTTCCGATCCATCGGATCTGCTCTTGGCTGACCCCGGAGACCAGGTATTCTTCCACATCGCCGACGTCACCCGGTATGTCGATCGCCAGCAGCCGCGCAGACTTGCCCGGTTCGATGGTTCCGTAGTCCGCGTCGAAGCCGAGGGCCCGGGCGCCTTCGACGGTCGCGCTGGCCAGCAGCCTCGAAGCTGGAACCGATGGCGCCAGCGCGCGAAGCGTCGCGAGCTCCGCGAAGACGCTGAGATCCGGTGCGCTGGCCAGGCTGTCGGTGCCGACGGCGATGCGCGCCCCCGACGAGTAAAAGTCCCCGATTGGAGGGGCGCCTGCTCCGGTGTGGCCGTTGCTCCTCGGACAGGTCACGAGCGTCGCACCATGCGACGCGATTCGTGACAGATCCTCAGTCGTCATCTGCACGCCGTGAACAACGAGAAGCCGGCGGTCGAGGAACCCGGCATCGTCGAGAAATTGCACCGGGCTGACGCCGGGCGCGGACCAGGCCGCATTCCACACCCCGGCTTCCTCGAGGAGCCGGCGCCAGGGGCCTTCCCCGGTCCGGATGAACTCCACTTCCTCGACCGACTCGGCAAGGTGCACGCTGCACGGCGCAAACGGATCGCCCTCGAGAGACTGGTGAATCGCTCGAAGGACGAGCGGGGCGACCGTATGCGGCGCGTGCGCCGCCAGACTGGTGCGCACACGGTCGGCCGGCCCCAGCGAAGCGAGTTCACGCCGCGCATGGGCCACGAGGTCGACGGGATTCGTCACGTCAAAACCGAGGAGCTCGAAGAACACGACGCCTGCCAGGCGACTGCGCGCCAGCGGCGCGAAGGAAACAAGGGTGTTGCTGATGTCCCCGACCACCGCCGTCCCGAACGCCTCCGCTTCCTCGATGGCAAGCGCCATGGCGTCGAGGATCTCCGGCGCGCGCGGCGACGGGCGCTGCCGCCGCGCGGCCATGACCCTTCTGATCCAGGTCGGGAAGTCCGGTGCGGGAAGCACCTGGTCGCGCAAATAGGAGAGCTCCAAATGCGTGTGTGCGTTGACCAGGCCGGGCAGGACCGCCACGCGACCGAGGTCGACTTCGTGGCTCTCCGCATGGGCTGCCGCCCGACGCGTGACGGCGCCGTAAGCGCCGTAGGCCGCCACACGCTCGCGATCGACGGCAATCCACCCGTCCCGGAGCGGTGGCTCGGCGATCGGCAGGACCCAGGACGCGTGGTACCGAATCAATTCTGATGTTGCTTGCCGGCCCGGCTCCGGGCGGGGTACAGGCGCAGCTCGGCGGGTCGGGAGGTGTCTCCGTCCCGGCGGGCGTGAGCGAGTTCGTGCATCCGCGGCACGTCCTGTTCCCGAAAGAACGGATCGCCCACGATCTCGTAATGCATGTTGCGCCGCTTGGGCACGAACCCGGCGTCCTCGATATTGCGCACGATCTCGGGTTCGTCCATGCAGTAGCTTGCGCCCGCTGCTCGAACGACGTTCTCCTCAATCATCACGCTGCCCATGTCGTTCGCCCCGTAGGCGAGGCTCAACTGCCCAACCTTGCCGCCCTGCGTCACCCACGAGGCCTGGAGGTTGTCGAAGTTGTCGAGCACGATCCGCGCGAGGGCGAGCGTTCGCAGGTAGTCGAGGCCCGTCGATTCGGTTCCCCCAAGCTCAGTGTGATCCGGCTGGTAGCTCCAGGTGATGAAGGCCGTGAAGCCACCGGTCTCGTCCTGCAGGGCCCGCAACCGCAGCAGATGCTCGAGCCGCTCCTCGTCGGTCTCGACCGTCCCGTACATCATCGTGGCCGTCGTCCGAAGACCGGCTCGGTGAGCTTCCCGCATGACGCTCAGCCATTCGTCCGCCGTGGCCTTTCCGTCGCAGTGAAGTGCTTTGCGGACGCGATCCACGAGGATTTCCGCCCCCCCGCCAGGGACGCTGTCCAGACCCGCGGCCACGAGCCGTTCGAGGATCACGGGAACCGGCAACTGCGACAGCCGCGACAAGTGGATGATTTCTGGCGGCGAGAGCGCATGGAGCTTGAAGTCCGGATATCGCTTCTTGACCGAACGAAACAGATCTTCGAACCACTCCAGGGGCAGATCGGGGTTGTGTCCGCCCTGCAGCAGCAGCTGCATACCGCCGACGGCAATGGTCTCATCGATCTTGCGGAATACTTCGTCGAAGCCGAGGACGTACCCGTCCGGCGATCCAACCGGGCGATAGAACGCGCAGAAATTGCACTTTGCCACGCAGACATTCGTGTAGTTGGCGTTGCGGTCGATGATGTAGGTGACGACCCGATCGGGATGCTTCTGCAATCGGATCGTTTCGGCGAGCCTGCCGAGCAGAGGCGCCGACGCGTGACGATACAGCTCGAGGGCTTCCACGGCGTCCACGCGTCCGCCGTCACGGATCTTCGCCGTGATACGTTCGATGGTCATGGCGTCGCTCTATCCGGACCGACCTCGGTCGCGAGCGATCCGTCCTTCATCTCAATAGAACCGCAGGGGGCGAGCGTGGGACACGACGCCGATCTCGGCGGCGTAACGGTAAAACAACTCGAGCCCTGCGCGCTCATCGGCGCCCAGATAGTACTTGATATTATTCCGCAGGTAGCTCACGCCAAGCTCCTGATGTTCCGGGTCGCCGCGGAAATATTCACGGGCCACCTGGTCGGCGCGCCCGACCCCCGCGTCCCGCGCCGCCTGCAACGCGGCGACATCGCCTGGACGAAGCGCTCCCGCACGACCGACCCAGAACGCCCAGACAAAGGGAAGACCGGTCATCGACGACCACGCTTCACCCAGATCGATCTTCTCCACCTCACTGGACAGGTCCGGCCCGCCAAACGTGCTCGAGGGGGCGGACGCCAGACGGGCAAGCTGCGGTTGCGCCAGCAACGCCTTATCGCCGATCACGAGCGCGGCGTCGGCGCGGCTGAGCATCGCCTCCAGATCGGGCGCGTGCGCGTCGATGGCTGGTGCAATCTTGAACAGCCGGGCGCACAGCACTCGCGTGAGCGCCACCGACGTTCGCGAACTCGTATCCATCAGAATGGTTCGCACGTCGCGCACCGGCCGGGTCGTATAGAGCGCAACGGAGAGGACGGGACCCTTGGACGCAATCGCCACGTCAGGTACGGCCTGATACGAATCGTCGCGCAGATACTCGATGGAGGGAACCAGGCCGAGGTCCACTTCGCCTGCGGCGAGCAGCCGGGCGCATTCCGACGGCAAATCGAACCGGAGATCGAACTGCGGCAGCGCGTCGAGCCCGACGACGAGGGGACGCGCGTTCAGGTAGCCGACAGCGCCGAGACGAACCGCTGTCATGAGCGCACGGGATCGAAGCGTCCGTTGCGCTCGACCGGCTCCTGCCCTGCGGCCCGGATGTTGCGCCGAATCTCCTCGAGCGGCGCTCGCCGCCGGCCCTGCGAGAGGTCGTCCTCAGCGGACACGCCGTCGACATCGTCGGCGCCAACCGTCAAGGCCAGCTGGGAAAGCTTCGGTCCGCACAATTCCCAGTCCACTTGAATCGACGGAACATTATCAACCACCAGCCGCGCCAGGGCGACCCGTTTCACATCGTCGTAGCCCGTAGTCGGCATCGAAGCGTTCACCGTGCGGCACAGAGGCGCGAACGCCCGCACCACCGCCACGTCCCGCTGGAGCGCTGCCACCGATTTGAGCATCGGGAGCATGTCTGTTTCGTGGGCCCGGTGCACGGTCAGGCGGGCGAGGGCGAGGCCGGCGATATTCACCTGCTCGATGGATTGGCGCGGGGACTGCAACGTATCGATCGGCGCCTCGGCCACGAGCTCGAGACCGACGGCCTGCAGCTCTTCGAGCAGCGAGCGCAGGGTCACGCCTTCACGCGCCGCCAGCTGCTCCAGGTCGGCCAGCGAGTAGCCAGAGAGCGGGACACCGCCAGAGACGGAGGCGACCTGTCGGACACGCTCGACCGCGGCTACGCGACTCGCAGGCGTCCCCTGGATGCGGAGCTCGCCTGCAGCCGGGGATAGAGGCAGCCGATCGTCTGGATTCGCGGACACGGTTACCACTCGTACGAACGTGGTCCGCAGGCCGTGCCGCCGGCGCCGCTCGCCATCGGCGAGCATTCCGAGGCTAATGATGTCGTGAGTTGAGGCGAGCGTCGCCAGCTCGACGTCGGAGACCGTCATGCCAGCCGGTGATCATATCAGCCGACGGTGCGGCTCCCAAATCGACCCGGACTGTCCCGCCGTCATTACAAACGGGACGCCAGCCAGGCGATCTGGCGCGCTATCGCCTCGGCTCCGGTGCCACGCTGACTCCGGCGACCTTCGCGCGCTCGATCGACGTCTTCACGAAGCCCGAAGTCCGCGCGTCGGCGAGAAACCGATTGATCTCGGCGAGACCCGCGGCGTCTCCCTTGCGGACTACGATCGCCTGGCTCGTCACCATGTAATCGTCGGGAAGGACCCGAAGGCCCGGGACCTCGCGTACGAGCTCCTCCATCCGCGTGCGGTTGGCGCCGAACGCGTCGAACGTGCCATCGAACAGCATCCTGCCGAGCGCGGCGTTGGCCGGGACCGCCGGAAGTGATTCGACCCGCGCGTTCTTCACGTGCGCTCGAAGGTAGACTTCCGGACTCTGCCCGCTGACGGCGCCAATCGTGGCTCCCGCGCGATCAACGTCAGCGGACGTCTGGAACGTCGCGTTCGCCCGCACGGCATACGCGGCGCCAGAATTCGAGTACGGATCGGAGAAATCCACCTGAGAGGCTCGCTCGGCTTCCTGTGCCAGGAAGCCGATGTCCGCCTTTCCGCTCCTCACACTCTCGAGAACGGCGCCCGCGTCTGGCAGCGGGGTGATCTCGTACGGAACGCCAAGGCGACGAGCCAGCTCTCGCACCAGATCCGGCGCCGGGCCTGTGACGGCGCCCGTCCCGGCATCGACGCGCCCTTGCACGGGGTTGCTGGCGATGAACGAGGCTCGCAGCGTGCCAGTTGGCGCGAGCACCGTGCGCTGGGCTGGCTGTGCGAGAAAGAGAGCGAGGGCGAGGAAGACAACAAGAATGGGCATTGCACGACTCCTGGAAGGCTACGTGTCCTCGAACCTCGACGCGCGGATCAAACCGCTGGAGTTGGTCGGCAGTCTATCTGAAGACTGGCCATTTGCCCGATCGCCGGTGTCACAACCACGGCCCGCGCGGAGGCGCGCGTTAGCAATTTGTCCGACCATCCCGTAAGCGCGCATTGAGCCAGCGAGCAGTCGAGTCGGGTCAGACCGTCGCCACCGACACGCCGGCCACCCGTCAGCGGACTTCTATCTCGACCACCCGTGCGTCACTGGTGCCGAGCCTGACAAGATGGTGCGACTCCCCAGCCGGAACCAGCACCCACTCCCCGGTCTGAACCAGCTGCTTGAGGCCGACCGGGGCCGCCGGACCGGCGGTCTTGCTTTCCTCTCCCGCGGACATCGCCCGCCCGCTAATCAGCACCGCAATCGCTGTCGTGGCATGGGTGTGAACTATCTGAGTCAGGTCGGGTACGAGACGTACGTCGTAGACCCTGAAGGCCCTCGACTCTATCGCCAGAGTGGTGCCCCTGGCAGACACGGGAATGCCGGAACCCCAGTTACCCTGCCGCAGGTTCTCGACGGCGAACAACTGGTAGGGACGGTCACCGACGTTCTGGATCAGGTGTCTATCGGGCCTTCCGGTGTATTCGTCGACTCCGGTATCACCCAGCGGCCGGGGAGGACGGACTGCGTCCCACGGCTGCCCCGGCGACTGCGTGCGCGTGGCAACATCGCCCGTCATCGCCACGGTGACGATGTCGTTCTCGTGGGTATGATTGAGCGTCGTGTCCCCAGGAGGGATATTCACGTCGATGATTCGGAACTGCGGGTTCTCGAACACAACGCGATGACGCGGTTCGCGTGTCAGGGGAACCTGAGCGGCCGCGGCGGTCGCGAGGGTGATTATCAGGATACCGATGCCCTGTGGGGCTGAACTCATGTGTCTCACTGTGTGGCCTCGACATTCTCTCTCATCACGACCCGATCTTCACGGAAGATTCGGCACGTGCTGAGAGGCAGCGGTCGTCGAGTCCTCCCTTCCCGTGATGGGTGCGCGCCGATAGGTCCACTTTGACCACCGATCGGAACGCACGTCAGACAAGGGGCCGCCACCCCGCATTCAACAGAAAGCCGGCCATGATCACTACACTCACGGTTCCACTTGTTGCCCTCGGACTCGTGCGATTAACCGTCTCCCTGCAGGTTGAACATCAGGCCTTTGTCGAAATGCCGATGGTCGCGACCTTCAACGAGGACGTCCTGTGAAGACGGGCACAAGCAAGTACTCCGAGAGCGCGTCGGCGTTCGTGAACACCTGCCCGGTGCCAGGGTGTCTGATATGCAGCGTCTCGTCCCCGTCGCTGGTGAACAGGAACTCGATCCGATCTTCACGGGGCGGCAGGCCGTTGGTCGGCGTGAACCGATACTCGCACCTGACCGACGCTGCCGGGAGCTGGGGCGCGACACTGAGGGCGGCGGATGGATACTCTGGCTTGCGAACCGCGAACCCACCATCGGGTTGAGCGGCCTCGAAGACGATTTCGCGGGCCGGATCCCCGGGGAACTCGCTTCGAAACGCCTCAATGTCACGCACCACGCTGGCGCGCAGTTCGTCGAGCAATCGTTGTCCGTGGACTGCCACGACGTGGGCCTTTCGAGCAACGGCTTCGGTTACGCGCAATCGCGCGTCATCGCGCCTCCGCTCGTCCTCAGCCAGCCGTGCGATCCAGTCCCTGGTCATCGACGCAGTCGCAGGTTGCATCCCGCGCCACTCTATTCCGTGCGCCGTCCGCCGCCTGTTCCCGATTGCACACGAGTCTGCTGCACGGCATGCGTGACTTCGAGGATGGCTCGAGACGAATCCGCCTCTGGGGTGTGCAGAAGGAAACTGATGGTGGTGGATACATCGAGGAGAGCGACGACATCCGGGGCAGCCTGTTTCGGCACCTGAATGACGCCACTGCGTGCATGAACCGACTCGGCCCGCTCTCGTTCAGCTTCGAGCTCGGAAACAAGGTCGAGCGGGTGGCCCGGTGGCACACTCTTGTTGCGGAGGCCTGTCTACACTCGGGCGAGGCCATTCTGATCGCGTCAACGAACGGTATTGTCGCCTCTTCGGGCGACGGGTTTCCTCAATCGGGAAGGACGACAGTCAGCAGCGAGCTGTTGATCTCACACGCCACGGGACGGCTCCAGTCGTTTCGTGGGAGACCGCTCCACGTGCCATGCGCTGCGCATGGCACGTGGCCGGACCATTGGACCTGTGCACAAGAGGACACACGCCTGCTTGTGGCAATCTATCTCGCTCTCACGACAAGCTCGTTCACGACGCGCGTGACGCCCTCGGTGCCACCGGCGATTGCGACCGCCCGCGACTTCGCGGCGTCCGACGACACTTGCCCCGTCAGCGTGACCACGTACTTGTTCGTATCGACGTTGATGTCGCTCCCGTCGAGGAGGGTCTCATCGACGAACTTGGCCCGCACCTTCGCTGTGATCCAGCCGTCGGTGATCGTCTCACCTGTCGTCGATACAATCTCTGTCGTCGCGCTCCCTACCCCAGCAACGATCTCTTTCGTCTGGTCGGTCGTCTTTTCAGCAATCTCTTTCGTACTCTGCGCGATGCTTGTTGCGGCGTCAGCGGTCTTCTCGCCGGCTTCCTTGACCCCGTCGACCACGGCCGCGGCGCCATCCTTGGTCGTTTCAAGGGCCTTCGGCTCATCGACTGTGATTGGGGTACCGTTTGCGAGGCGACGATTCCGTACTAACGCGGCCGGCCTCAGTCGGATGCTTTCGTCAAGCGTGACCAGATCTCCGCGGCACGGGCGCCAGCCGCCTCGGTGGTCTTGACACGCGACGGCCACGAACGCGTGTACCCTTCAGACGCCCATTTGCGGGTCGCGTCGATCCCCATTTTGCCGCCGTATGCGGGCAAATCGGCGGCATCGTCGAGATCGTCCACCGGGCCGCGGGTCATCTGGATGTCACGGAGCGGGTCCATGTGGGTGCCGACGATCCAGGCGACCTCGCTCGAGTCGTTCACGTTCACGTCCTTGTCCACCACGACGATCGTCTTGGAGAACATGAGCTGTCCCAGACCCCAGAACGCGTGCATGATCTTGCGCGCGTGTCCAGGGAACCGCTTGTCGATGGAGACAATCACGAGGTTATGGAAGATTCCCTCCGCCGGAAAGTGCATGTCCACAATTTCCGGCAACGTCTTCCGGATCATCGGCAGAAAGATGCGCTCGCTGGCAAGACCGAGGTAATAGTCCTCCATCGGAGGGATACCGACGACCGTCGTCAGGTACGTGGGACGCTTGCGTCGGGTCACACACGTCAGATGAAAGACGGCGTAATCGTCCGGTTGTGAGTACAGACCGGTATGGTCGCCGAAAGGCCCTTCTCGACGCCGTTCTCCCGGCTCCACGTATCCCTCGAGCACGATGTGGGAGCTCGCGGGCACTTCCAGGTCCACGGTCACACACCTGACCAGCTCGATGCGCCGGCGCGCGAGAAATCCGCCGAGCAGCAACTCGTCGAGCCCTTCGGGCATCGGTGCCGTCGCGCAATATGGCAGCACCGGCTCTGGCGAAAGCGCGACGGCGACCTCGAGGCGTCTGCCCAGCCGCTCGGCCACCCGATGGTGTTGTGCGCCGCCCTTGTGGCGCTGCCAGTGCATGCCCGTGGTCCGGCCGTCGAACAGCTGCATGCGATACGTCCCGATGTTGCGCTCGCCCGACTCCGGATCTTTCGTGAACACGAGCGGAAACGTGATGTACGGCCCTCCGTCCTCCGGCCAGCACGTAAGTATCGGCAGTTCCTCGAGCGTCCCATCGCGCTGAACGATCTCGTGACAGGGTGCGTCCTTGACCGTTTTGGGCATCAGATCGCGGAGTCGGCCGACCATCGGCAGCAGCTTGAGCGCGTCCATGATGCCTTCCGGCATCTGCGGCGTCATCAGCTGCTCGATCTCCTTTGCGAGGTCGTCGAGCTGGTGCACACCGAGCGCGAGACAGATGCGCTCCATCGAGCCGTAGACATTCGCGGCGACCGGGACGTCGAAGCCTGTCGGTTTGTCGAATTGAAGCGCAGGTCCGCCGCCTGCGGATTTGCAGGCACGATCGACGACCGCGGCAATTTCGAGATTCGGGCTGACCGGCTCGGCAATGCGTGCCAGCAGCTTGCGGCGCTCGAGATCGGCCAGAAAATCGTTGAGGTCGGAATACATGGCAGCGTCAGTAAATCATGAAGACGGCGAGGAGACGAATGACTCCCCGACCGCCTCCCTAACCGGCGGCAGCATCGGACATCCTGTCGGCGATCTGCGTCGCAAGGGCGAGCGCCCGGCGGCCCGCCTCCCCGGTGACGGCTGGTGCACCCCGGCTCACGACGGCCTCGACGAAATCGAGCAGTTCCCGTTTGAGAGGTTCCTCGTTTTCAACGGCGACTTCACCGCCCTCGATCGCCGGCCTGGCGCCGTTGCCTCCAACGAGCCGCCACACGTCGAGTTTCTGCGCCGCGTAGTCAATCGACAGATAGACCTTCGGCTGAAAGAAGCGGATCTTGCGAACCCGATCCCGGCTGATGCGGCTGGCCGTCAGGTTCGCAATGCAGCCGTTCTTGAACCTGAGCCGGGCGTTCGCGATGTCGATGCGGCCAGTCAGCACCGGAACGCCCACCGCCTCAATCGATTCGACTTCGGAGGGGACCAGGGACAGCACGATGTCGACATCGTGGATCATCAGGTCGAATACGACGTCGATGTCGAGACTTCGTTCAGGGAAGGTCCCGAGGCGGTGCACCTCGATGAACCGGGGATCGACGAGCAAGGGCCGCGCCGCGACAACGGCGGGATTGAACCGTTCGGTCTGGCCGACGGCCAGCACGGCTCCCCCGTTTCGAGCGGCCGCGATCATCGCATCGGCTTCGGTCAAGCCACGGGCCATCGGCTTCTCGACCAGGACGTGGACCCCGTCCCGCAGAAACGGCACGGCGATCTCGTGGTGAACCGCTGTCGGGACGGCCACCGTCACGGCGTCGACTTCGCCTCGCAGGTCGGCGGCATTCGTGAGCGCACGGGTGCCATGGGCGGCTGCGATCTCCGCCGCACGTGTCGCGTTGATGTCGACAACCGCCACCAGCTGCACGCCCGGAAGCGTCGAAAGGATGCGCGCATGATGGCGCCCGAGGTATCCGACACCGATGACGGCGACTCGCAGCGACATATTCAGCAGCCACACTCTGTCATGACGACGCGGAGGACACGAAGAGCACGAAACCCTGGCTTTGTCGCGATACCAGTCGTGGCGTCAGTCACGGGGCTGCCGGCCCACGATGCAGATGCCGCCTTCATCGGCCGAGCGAACCACGGCGTCGCCATCGATCATCAACGTCTTGCCGGCATCCACGGACAACGCCGCGGCTCCCGCCACCCGCATCGCTTGGATCGTCGCCACGCCGATGACCGGCACGTCGAACCGCATGTCCTGGTTCGGCTTCGCGACCTTGATGATACGCACCCCAGGCCCCGCCAGATAGCCGGCGCGGGCGATGACCTCGTCGGTTCCTTCCATGGCTTCGACGGCGACGACGGCCTGATGCTTGACAGCGATCGTCTGTCCAACGTCGAGCGCGGCGATGGCATCGGCCATGCGGTAGCCGAACTCGAAGTCTTTCAGCTCCTCTTCTGTCGGGACACGTCTGGTCAGCACCCCGGCGCGGGCGAGCAACGGCGTGATGAGCGCCGTCGAGTCAATCAGCTCGATGTCGTGATCCCGCAACACGGCGGCGATCGCTCCGATGAGCCCGTCCGTGTTCCGCCACCGGAGTTTGGTGAGCACGGAAAGGAGCGTCGTGTCGGGCATCAGCCCTGACGAGAAGATTTTGGCGTGCTTCACCTGACCGGCCATGACGGCGTGCGTCACCCCGGCCTGCTTCAGCAGCTTGATGCACGCTCCCAGCTGCCCGAGCGAGATCCAGTGAATCGGGCTGTTCGCCCGGATGGCGGCATCACTGAGCTCCGGAAACGTTTCTTCTTTCGCCGCGACGATGGTGACGTCGTGTCCCTGCGCCCGTGCGGCGTCCAGCACGAGGAACGGAAACCGACCGTTGCCGGCAATGAGACCTAGGTGCATACCAGGAAGAATTGCAGGATTGCAGGATTGCAGGATTGCAGAAAGGCAGAAGTGCAGAAAGGCAGAACGGACAAGGGCAAAGGCATCAAGGACGCACGGGCCAATGCGACCATCGGGACCATCACGGCCGTCGAGGCGAACGACCCCTTCTGCAATCCGTTCCTCACCCCTTTCTGCAATCCTGCAATCCTGCAATCCTGCAATTCTGCAATCTGCCCCTCATTCGTCCGCGAGCACCTCGGCGCGGCGCGTGGCGCGCCGCAGGATGACGCCGCGCTGCGACGTGCGGATGAAATCGAGCAGATACTCGACCTCCGGGCATGCCAGCGACCGGTCCCGCTTGATCTGCTGCATCGCCTTCGTCGTATTCAGCTTCGATTGCAGGAGGTACCGGAACGATCCCTTGAGCTTCTCGATGACGTCCGGTGGCACGCCCCGGCGCATCAGGCCGATCGTGTTGGCCCCGAAAATGCGCGCCGGCCGGCTGCCGACTGTCCGCGCGAACGGCAGCGCGTCCTTCGTCACCACAGAGTAACCACCGATGAATGCGTGACGACCGACGCGACAGAACTGATGCACGCCCGATCCGGCGCTCACGTTGGCGAAGTCCTCGACCATGACGTGACCGCCGAGCGTCGCCATGTTGCCGAAAATGGTGTCGTTGCCGACATGGCAATCGTGCGCAACGTGGACGTAAGCCATGAACACGTTCCGATCGCCAATCATCGTGACGCCGCCGCCGCCGTACGTGCCGCGGTGGATGGTGACGAACTCCCGAAAGATGTTGCGACGGCCGATCACGAGCCGCGTCTGTTCGCCCTTGAACTTGAGATCCTGGGGTATGAGTCCGATCGAGGCGAACGGAAAGATCTCAGTGCCCTCGCCGATGTCCGTCCAACCATCGATGACGGCCGACGCGCCTACTTTGCAGTTGGCGCCAAGCCGGACATTCGGCCCGATCACGGCGTGCGGGCCCACGGTCGTGCCAGCGCCCACCGCGGCTCCCGGATGGACGATCGCCGACGGATCGATGTGCGTGTCATCCGGGACGAGACCCAGGAGCAGCTCGGCTTCGGCGACGACCTGGTCGCCCACATAAGCCACGGCTTGTGCCCGCGCCAGCGAGCGGCGACGGCGGCCCAGCGAAATTTCGAGTCTGAGCCGATCGCCCGGAGTGACCTGGCGGCGGAACTTGGCATCGTTTACGCCCCGCAGGTAGATCCGGGCATTGGGCGGCGCATCCTGTCGCTCGAGGAGCAGAATCGCGGCCACCTGCGAAAGGGATTCGAGCATCAACACGCCCGGAAGCGTCGGCGCACCCGGGAAGTGCCCTTGAAAGAACTCCTCGTTGACGGTGACGTTCTTGACCGCGACCAGGCGCTTGCCTGCTTCGTGCTCCGTGATTGCGTCGACGAGCATCGACGGATATCGGTAGCAGAGGCGGTCAAGCAGAACAGGAATGTCGATCACGAAATCACAAATGCGGGAATGCGGGCGTGCAGGAATGCCGACGGGCTAGAACGGACGGGCTAGGCGTGCATCTGTACCCCGTCCACCTCCGTGCATTCATGCGTGCATTCCTGCATTCCCATCCCTCTGATCAGGGTTTCGTCGCGGGCGCCGCCGGCGCGGGCGCTGCTGGCGGTGCCGCCGCCGGCTTGGACGTGGCCGAGTCGAAGCGCTTGATGGCCTCGGCGGTCAGGTCGATACCGGGGTCGCCAGCAATCACCCCCGAGTCGGCGGCGCTCAGCAACAGGTGAAGCCCCTTCTCTTTCACCATCTCGTTGAGCACCGGGAAGAGTTTCTGCTGGAACTCTCCCTGCAGCTGCATTTGTAGCTCGGTAATCTCCGCCTGAGCATCCTGCTGGAAGCGATCGGCCTCGACCTGCAGTTTCTCGATCTCCTTCTCGAGCTGGCCGCGGGCGGCGTCGTTCAGAAGGGTCCCCCCCTGCGTGAGCTTCGTCTGGTTGTCCTGAAGCTGCTTCGCCTTCGCCGCGGCCTCCGCCTGCTTCTTGGCGATCAGCGCCTGCACCTTTGCGGTCGACGTCTTCCCCTCGACCGAGAGCTGCGCGATCTGCTGGAGGTTCACGATGGCAATCTTCGCGCCCTGCGGGAACGCGGCGGGCGGCTGGGCGGCTGGGGCCGGCACAGCCGGCTGAGCCGGCGGCGGAGAAACCGGTGGCTTCGCCGGCGCCTGCGCGTAGCCGGGCGCCGCGCTCAGGACGAGCACGAGGGAGATGGCCCCCAGGGCGACAACAACGCGTCTCATCACGGACAGTCCTTTCGATTTCAACGTGGAAGTCGTTGATTTTACATCAGATCTGGGCCGACTCACTGGTTCGACACCTGATAGGACACGTCGATGACGTAGGTCTGCGGCTCGACGACGGTCCCCGCCACGTCGTGGATCACTACGCAAAACGTGCCGGTGGCCGTTGTCTGCCCCGGGGTTACCGACCCTTGTGTCGCATTATCGTTGAAAAGGACGATCTGGCAGATGCTCCCATTCCAAGTGCCAAGGTTGAGTCCGACGCGATTGTTCGGCGTCAGCGACGTCAGCACCACGTCGATGCTACCCGGCGCGGTCACCGTGAAGCTGTGCACGCGCGCTCCATTCAGCGTGAGAACGCCAGAAAAGGTTTCGTTCACGCTGGTGGTCGGCGGCGGCCCCGTTACCGACTCGTCGTCGCTGCCGCAGGCACCCGCTGCGAGCAGCAGTCCAACGGCCAGCAGGATACGGGAACCGAATCGAGGCATGACCTGGCAGCGATTTCTCGAGGTGCCTTCCATTGCTCAGAACGTCGAGCCAACCGCGAACCTGAATTGAAATGCCTCTTGCGGCCGCAGATCGTTTCCAAGCACGCCCGCGCGCTGCGGGTTGTAGGCGAAGATCAGCCGGAAAGGTACGTTGATGACAGGCATAAAGAGCCGGGCCTCCACGCCCGTGGACGTCTTGAACGCGCTGACGGTCCGGGTAATCGTCTCGGGATTGATCGAATAGAGCACCGCCGGGTTCACGAACGGATCGAACAGCGTCGGAGGCACGATCACGCGCTCGATCAGCGTCTCCTCCCAGGAGAACGAATCGCCCTGCCCGCGAACCTGCCCGGCGTCGTAGAAGAGGATGATCCGGAACTGGCTCATGATGTTGAAGTTCTGCTCGACGTTGAACAGCAGGCTCTTGTTCCCGCCGAGCACGAGCCCCGTCACCGGATCCTTGGGACCGATACTGCGGATGTCGAATCCGCGAACAGAGTACTCGCCGCCAAGGAAGAGCCGCGTGAAGATCGGGAGGGCTGTACCCCGCAGGGCATGGATGTACTCGGTCTGCGCGCGCATCCCGATCGACATGCGCGAGTTCTCACGGAAGAACCAGATACCCTCGACCGACGGCTTGTAGAACTCCGTATTGCCCCCAAAGCCGGCCAGGTCGAACGCCGCCGTATATCGCTTGCCCTGATTCGGGAAGATCGGCTGATCGACCGTGTTGTGGACGACGCTTGGCGTGATCTTGCTGATGACGCGCAGCCCGTTGTCGCCGAGGAGCAGCGAATCGCGCAGGAACGGATTGCGCGCGAGGAGCAGCGGATCCCGGTAGAGCTCGTTCACCTCGGTCACGCGCACGTGCTCGTAGCTGTAGTTGATGAACATGCGCGTAAACGGACGCAGCGGATAGCCGAACCCGAGCACGGTGCCAGCCGATTGCTGTGTGAACTGTCCCTCGTATCTGATGTTATTCCTGTAAACGTTGGCGCTGCCGGTCATGTTCCGATCGAACAGGAACGGCTCGGTGAACGCGACCGTGTAGTTCTGCGCGCGGGAGCCGGCTGACAGCGAGACCGTCAGGCTCTCGCCGCGGCCCAGGAAGTTGCTCGTCTGAAACGACGCCTGGCCGAAGAAGCCTTCGAACTCCGACACCCCGGCGCCGAAACTGATCTGGTTCCGGTTCTGCTCCTCGAGCTTGACCTTGACGTCCACCTGATTGGTCTCGCCAGGGGTCTTGTCGACCGTGACGTCCCGTCCTGCCTCGAGCGGCTTGAAGTAGCCGAGCTGGTTCAACCGCCGGATGCTGAATTTGAGCGCCTCCGTGTTGAAGACGCCGTCCTCGAGCAGACGCATCTCCCGCCGGATCACGTTGTCGTGCGTCGTCGTGTTGCCGACGAACGTGATGCGGTTGATGAAGTACTGAACGCCTTCGACCAGCCGCATCGTGACGTCCACGGTCGGCGAGGGATCCACGGTTTCGAGAGCGGCGATGGCGCTCGGCGCTTCGGGGGCTGCGGGGTCGCGCTCGTCGCTGAACTTGTAATCCGGGAAGCCGGTGAACTCGAAGTATCCGGCCGCGCCGTACACTTCGCGCGCCTTTTCGAGCCCGTCGCGCACGCTCTTCAGACTGTAGAACTCCCCCTCCTTCAACCCGAAGAGCGGCTTGAGGCGTTCGGAATCCGCCACCGTGTTACCCGAGATATCGAACATGCCGACCCGATAGCGCGGTCCCTCGGTGATCGGAATCCGGAGCTCGATCCACCGCGTTTTCTTGTCCTCCGAGTCGCCGAGCACGCGCGTTTCAGGCGCGCCGACGTTCGCTTTGATGTACCCGCGATCCTGGTAGTACTCGACGATCTTGCCCGCGTCTTCGTCGAACTTGGTCTCCTGATAGGTGCCCCGGCCATTGATGAAGGACAGCCACCACTGTTCCCTGGTGCTCTTCATCTGGCCCTTCAGATCCCCGTCGGCGATGGCCGTATTGCCGATGAAATCGATCTTTCGAATCTTGACCTTGGGACCTTCGGCGATATTGAAGATGAGATGGATCAGCTTCGGTCCGCCGGCGACAGGCTTGATCTCGTGGGTGACTTCCGCATTCTGAAAGCCCTTCTCCTTCATCATCTCTCGAACGATCCCCTCGACCTTGCGGACGAGGCCCTGATCGATGAAGGTGTCGAGCCGGATTTCGGCGCTCATCGCGCGGAGCGCCTCGTCGATCTTCGCGAGCTCGAGCGCTTTGCTGCCCTCGTAGTCTGGTCCAATCTTGATGCGTTCGCGCTCTTCCATGTTGTACAGGACGATCTTCCCGATCGTCCCGTTTGGAAACGTGTAGTCTTCGGTTTCGATGGACAAGTTGTCCAGAAAGCCGGTCGTCATCAGACGGGAGAAGTCGCCCCGGAGCAGCTGTTCGGTCGATGCGTCGTACGGAATCCACATGCCCTGGGACGGCTGACTGGTCTTGAGCTGCATGTAGTAGACGTAGGTCGACGGCTCGATAATCGAGGTGCCGCCTTGCGCCGCGAAACAGGGCGCCATGAACAGCACGACGGGCGAGGAGCCGGCGGGGGGTTGAGCCGCGGGCCGGACTTGCTGCCCGCAGACGGTGGCCACCGGCATCAGAGGGCCGGAGCCGGACGGCCCCTGGGGTGCCGGCGACGCCGGTTGCTGCGCCGATGCGTCGGCCAGCATCAGGAGCACCAGCCACGGCACGACGAAACACGAGCTCTTGAGCATGAGGGGAGTCTTCCTTCGTCTAAACCCGTTATTCTATCGAATTTTAGACGCGGGGAGGCAGCCTGCGGCCTGATTTGAAGCTGTCACGGTCCGCCACGAACAGGGGAATCCGAAGATTCGAACCCGATCCTCAAATCTTTGGATCTTCAGGTTGCGCTCTCACGCGAGCTTTCTGCCTGTTTCCAGCTCTCCGACCGGCCGGTACGCGAGCTGGCCGGCGTCCAGGTAGACCTCGATATCCCCCCCGCTCAGATGACCCCGGATCAGCTCCTCGGACAGCGGATCCTCGACGTACCGCTGAATGGCCCGGCGCAGCGGGCGCGCCCCATACGACCGGTCCTTGCAGGTGACGTCGATGATCCAGTCGACTGCCTCGGTCGTGAGCTGGATCCGAAGCCGGCGATCGAGCAGGTTGGCGTTCAGCTGCGTGACGAGGAGCGCCATGATCCGCCGCAGATCATCGTCGGTCAGCGCCTCGAAGACGATGATCTCGTCGATGCGGTTGATGAACTCCGGGTTGAACGTGCGACGGACCTCGCCGAGCACCATGTCGGTGACGCTCTTGTTGATGTCGCCCGAGTCCGAGGACTGGAAACCCATCGAGCTCTTCTTCTGAATGAAGCGCGCCCCGATATTCGACGTCATGATGATGATCGTGTTCTTGAAGTTGACACGATTCCCCAGGCCGTCGGTCAGATGGCCATCCTCGAACACCTGCAGCAGGATGTTGAAGATGTCGGGATGCGCCTTTTCAATCTCGTCGAGGAGGATGACCGAGTACGGGTTGCGCTTGACCTTTTCGGTGAGCTGCCCGCCCTCCTCGTGGCCAACGTACCCGGGCGGGGATCCGATCAGCTTGGAGACCGAGTGCTTCTCCATGTATTCGGACATGTCGAAGCGGATGAGGGCGTGATCGCTGCCGAAGAGGAAGTTCGCGAGCGCCCGCGCCAGCTCGGTTTTGCCGACACCCGTGGGACCCAGGAAGACGAAGCTGCCGACCGGACGATTCGGATTCTTGAGTCCGGCGCGCGAGCGTCGAATCGCGCGCGAGATCGCGGATATCGCTTTTTCCTGGCTGATGACCCGCTTGTGGAGCTCGGTTTCCATCCGCAGGAGCTTGTCGCCTTCGTCCTGGTTGATCGAGGTGATCGGCACACCGGTCCACTTGGAGACGACCTCGTCGATCTCCTGCTTGCCCACGACGACTTTCCGGGCCGAGGACTTGACGTCGAATTTCTCCCGCACGAACTGGAGGTTCTCCCGGGCAGTCACTTCCTGCTCGCGATAGAACTGGGCCTTCTCGAAATCCTTCTGCGACACGGCGCTTTCCATCTGCTCGACGGCCACGCGGATGCTCTTGTTGATCTCGCCGAACTCCTCGCTGTATCCGGCCTCGCGAAGCTTGGCGCGCGCGCCGGCCTCGTCGACCAGGTCGATCGCCTTGTCGGGCAGGAACCGATCCGTGATGTAGCGACTCGACTGATAGACGGCGGCCTCGAGCGCCTCCCGCGTGTACTCCACGTGATGGAAGTTCTCGTAGCGATCTTTCACGCCCATCAGGATTTCGATTGCCTCGCGCTCGGCGGGCGGGTCGACCTTGATGGCCTGGAATCGGCGCTCGAGCGACCGATCCTTCTCGATGTACTTCCGGTATTCGGCAGGCGTCGTCGCCCCGATGCACCGGATTTCGCCGCGGCTCAGCGCCGGCTTGAGGATGTTCGCGGCGTCCAACGACCCCTCGGCCGACCCCGCCCCCACCAGCGTGTGCAGCTCATCGATGAACACGATGATATTGGGGTTGTCCGTCAGCTCCTTCATGATCGCCTTGAGCCGCTCCTCGAACTGCCCCCTGTATTTCGTCCCCGCCACAATCAACGAGATGTCCAGCGCCAGAATCCGCTTGTCCGCGAGGAAGTGCGGCACGTCCCCGTACACGATCTTCTGGGCGAGCCCTTCGACTATGGCGGTCTTTCCGACACCCGGTTCGCCGATCAGGACCGCGTTGTTCTTGGTCCGGCGACACAGCACCTGCTGGACGCGTTCGAGCTCGTGCTCGCGACCCACGAGCGGATCGAGCTGGTTCTTCATCGCCGATTCCGTCAGATCGCGGCTGAACTCCGCCAGCAGCGGGGTTTCCTTGACGCGGGTCAGCGTGGTCTTCTCGTTGAGCAGCGACACGATGTCCTCGCGGACCGTGTTGAGGCGCATCCCCTTCTCGAGCAGGATTGAGGCGGCCACCGACCGCTCTTCCCTCAGGATGCCGAGCAGCAGATGCTCGGTTCCGATGTAGTTGTGCAGCAGCCGGTCGGCTTCCTCGGCCGCAAACTGCAGCACTCGTTTGGTTTCGGCGCTGAACGGAAGCTCGACCGACGTCGAGACCTTTTCGCGGAAGACGGTCCGACCTTCGATTTCCTTCCGAATGTTCTCGAGGGAGAGATGCGAGCGGGCAAAGATGCGGCTCGTCAGGCCTTTGCCTTCGCGAATCAGGCCGAGCAGGAGGTGCTCGGTCTCGATCGAGATGCTCCCGAGCTGACTGGCCTCGTATCGGGCGAAGAAGAGTACTCGCCGGGCCCTTTCGGTGTACCGTTCGAACATCCAGCCTACCTAGGTGAAAGCCGATGGTGTTGGGGTCACGGAAACGATGACCACATTATACGGCATGCGGACCTCATCCCAACCGCTATGTTCACATAAATTGCTGTGATCGTTAGGGTTCCCGACCCCACCCGCTTTGACGCCGCAGCGGCCCTCCGGGTTGCGCCCGGCCCTACTGGTCGACGAGTCGGCCGGCTTCGAGCCGCAGGACGCGGTCACAGGCCGCCGCGAGCCGGGGATTGTGCGTGGCGATGATGGAAGTCAGCCCGTACCCCCGATGCATCTCCCGCAGCAGGTCATGAAGAGCATCGGCGGTCTGCTCGTCGAGGTCGCCCGTCGGCTCGTCGGCGAGGAGCAAGGAGGGCCGCATGATGAGCGCGCGAGCCACAGCCACCCGCTGCTGCTCTCCGCCCGACAACATGCCAGGGCGATGGGAGAGCCGCTCTCGGAGACCGACGCGGCCGAGCAGCTCCTCCGCACGCTGCCGCGTCTCCACGAGCGGCTGGCGGGCGATCCGCATCGGCATTTCAGCGTTCTCGAGCGCGCTGAACTCGGGCAAGAGATGGTGGAACTGGAACACGAACCCCACGTGGCGGTTACGAAACCGAACCACTTCGGCATCGTCGAGCGCGGTCAGCTCGGCGCCGTTCACGACAATCCGGCCGGCGCTGACGCGATCGAGCCCGCCCAGCACGTGGAGCAGGGTGCTCTTGCCCACGCCTGACGCGCCAACGATCGCCAACATTTCGCCAGCCTCGACCCGCAAGTCCAGATCGCGCAGCACGACGAGCGAGGCCTCGCCCACCGGGTAGCTCTTGACGATGCCGCTGGCTTCGAGGAAGGACATTGCTGAGCCTTGAGCGCTGAGACTCAGCTCCTACTCATACCGGAGCGACTGCGCTGGATCGAGGCGCGCCGCCTGGCGCGACGGGTAAAGCGTTGCCACGAAGCAAATCAAGATCGCGCCGGCGATGACGAGCATGAAGTCCGACGGCAACACTCTGAAGGGCACGTAGGAGACCTGGTACACGTCGACGGGGATGCGTACCAACCGGTACCGATCCAGCACGTATGCCACGATGTACCCCGCCGCAGCTCCCACGGCGGTGCCGACGATGCCGATGATGAGCCCCTGCATCATGAAGATGGTCATGACGCTCCGGGCGCTGGCGCCCATGGTCTTCAGGATGGCGATGTCGCGATGCTTCTCCATGACGAGGAGCACCAGCGACGCCACGATATTGAGCGCGGCCACCATGACAATCAGGCCGATGGTGAGCGAAATCGCCATCTTTTCCACCGACAGCGCCGAAAAGAGTGCCCGGTTCATCACCGTCCAGTCCTCGGCCAGGTACTGGCTGCCAAACTTCTGGAGGATCGTCGCCGCCACCTCCGGCGCGAGCGCCAGGTCGTCTACCCGTAACTGGACCAGATCGACCTGATCCTTGCCCAGCAGCCGTTTCGCCACGGCGATCGACACGTAGCCGTAGGCCGAGTCGAATTCGTACAAGCCGAGCGAAAAGGTGCCCGCCACACGCAGCAGACGGGCGGGCCGAAGCGTCAGCCCGTTGGGCGTCAACACCTCCTGAGGTGTCAGAACCGACACGGTATCGCCGACACGGACCCCGAGCTTGGTGGCCAGTTCGCTGCCGAGAAGAATTCCGTCCCGCTCCATCGTGATGGCTGCGTCGCCCGCGGCGGGGTCGACCGCCTTCTCCAGCGATTCCACCGTCCCGCTCTGCATCGCGCGCTTGATGTCCGTCACCTGCAGCTCGAGCTCGGGATCGATGCCCTTGATCATCAGCGGGGCGGTATCGCGGGACGCCGACACCAGCCCCTGTCCGAGAATGGCCGGCGCGGCACCGATGACGTGGGCCACCTGGTGCAGTTTCTCGACCTCGGCCCGGTAATCGGCGATGCCGTTGGTGTTCCAGACGTAAACGTGCGGGTTGCCGCCGACAATCCGATCGCGCATTTCGCGCTGCAGGCCGGTCATGAGCGCCAGAGCAATGACCAGCGCCATGACGCCGACGGTCACCCCAAGCGTGGAGATGGACGAGATGACCGAGATGAACGCCTGTTTCCGCTTGGCCAGGAGATATCGGAGCGCGACGTGAAACTCAAAAGGAACGTTCATACGCAGTGCAGTACTGCATGCATGTACCCTTGCGGACGGTGCATTCCTGCATTATGGCATTTGTGCATCCCGCCGCCTCGCCCCGCCTGCTAGGCCAGGTCCCGTTTTCGCATCAGCGGAAACAAAATCACGTCGCGAATCGACGGGCTGTTGGTGAGGAGCATGACGAGCCGATCGATGCCCACTCCCTCCCCGCCCGTCGGCGGCAGCCCGTACTCGAGCGCGCGAATGTAGTCTTCGTCCATTTCGTGTGCTTCGAGGTCGCCCCGTGCCCGGTCGCCTCCTTGAACCTCGAAGCGCCGCCGCTGCTCGACCGGGTCGTTGAGCTCACTGAAAGCGTTCGCCACCTCGAAGCCCCCGATGTACAACTCGAACCGTTCAACGGTATCGGGATCGTCAGGCTTCTGTTTCGACAGCGGCGAGACTTCGGTCGGGAAATCGTAGACGAACGTCGGTTGAATCAACCGATCCTCGCAGAGCCGTTCGAACATCTCCGTCACGATCTTTCCGGCTCCCGCATTGGCGTCGACCTCGAGCCCGATCTGGCGCGCCAGCCCCGCTGCGGCTTCGCGGTCCCGCAGATCGGCGGCTGGGACCTCACGCCCCAGCCGTCGTGACGCAGCCTCGCGGGCGCCCTCGCGGAGCGACAGCCGTTCGAACGGCGCCTTGAGGGAGATGTGATGCTCTCCGAACGTGATCTCGTTGGTGCCGATCGACTCGCGCGCCACCCTCTCCAGCAGCTCTTCGGTCATCGTCATCAGCGCCTGGTAGTCCGCGTAGGTTTCGTAGAACTCCATCATCGTGAACTCGGGGTTGTGCTGGGTGGAAATCCCCTCGTTGCGGAAGTTCCGGTTGATTTCGAACACCCTCTCGATCCCACCGACCGTCAATCGCTTCAAATAGAGCTCTGGCGCGATCCTGAGGTACAGCTTCATGTCGAGCGCGTTGTGATGCGTGGTGAAGGGCCGCGCCAACGCGCCACCGGCGATGGGCTGCATCATCGGCGTCTCCACCTCGAGATACCCACGCTCGGTCATGAATGCGCGGATGGCCGCAATCGCCCTGCTCCGCGTTTCGAAAACGCGTCGCGCCTCCGGATTGACGATCAGGTCGAGGTAGCGCTGGCGGTACCGGATTTCGATGTCGGTCAGTCCATGCCATTTTTCCGGGAGCGGGCTCAGACACTTGGCCAGAAAGTGCAGGCGGGACGCCCAGATGGTGAACTCGTTGGTTTTGGTCCGGAACAACCGCCCTTCCACGCCCACCCAGTCGCCGAAATCGAGCAGCTTCAGAATCTGAAAGTCCAGCGCCGGCAAGCCGTCCTGCCGCAGGTAAACCTGGATCTTCGCGCGGCCGTCCGACAGCACGAGAAAGTTCGCCTTTCCGAACGACCGGATGCCCAATATCCGACCGGCGGTTTTCGTTTCGATTCGATTGGCGTCCAGCTCGTCGTGGGTCCGCTCGCCGTACTGGTCGACCAGCTGGGCAATCGTGTGACGCCGATCGTACCGGCGCGGGTAGATCTCCACTCCGAGCTTGGCCAGCTCGTCGAGGTTCGAACGACGCTGTTGAATCTGCTCTTCCTGCGACGACATGCTCGTCTCGCTACCGCGGTGTCTCGAGCTTCTTCTTCACCGCATCCAGCATTCCGTTGACGAATTTCACCGATTCCTCCGTCGTAAACGTCCGGGCCAGTTCGAGCGCCTCGTTGATGACGACGGCCGGCGGGGTGCTCGGATCCCGCATCATCTCGCAAATGGCCATGCGGAGAATGAGCCGATCGAGGACAGCCATTCGCTCGGGCCGCCACCGGAGCGCGGTCTCAGCGATGAGCGCATCGATGGCGGCCAGGCGACTCCTCGTCTCGAAGGCCAGCGCCGAGGCAAACTCGCGAAGCGCGGCCGAGGGCGGATCCGCGTCGGCCCACTGCAAGCCGAAGAACGTCTCGACGGCGCTCCCGATGTCGCCGCCGCCGATCTCCGCCTGATACAAGATCTGGAGCGCCGCCTCACGCGCGCGATGACGGGGATCCTTGCGCGCGCGCGTCACGGCTTGACCGGCGGCCGGGTCAGCTGCGCCACGACAGAGGCCATCTCGATGGCCGCGGTCGCCGCCTCGTGCCCCTTGTTCGAGGCCCCTTCGCCCGCCCGCGCCAGCGCCTCCTCCACCGAGTTGGTCGTCAGCACGCCAAAGGTGATCGGCACGCCCGTGGCACCCGCCGCCGCCGTCAGGCCGCCGGCGACGGCCGAGGCAATGTAGCCCATGTGCGGCGTCTCACCCTGAATGAGGCACCCGAGGCAGATCACCGCGTCGTAGAATCCGCTTTCGGCGGCGTGCTGCGCGGCGATTGGCAGCTCGAACGCTCCGGGCACACGCACGATCGCGATGTCCTCGGAGGGAATGCCGGCCGCCGCGAGAGCCGTCAGCGCACCCGCCTGCAGGCGATCGGTCACGAAATCGTGGTACTTGGCAACGATCAATGCAAAGCGACAACCGGCCGCGCTTCCGTCACCTGCGATGATCTTGACGCTTGGCATGAAAGGTCAGAAAGGTACTGGATACATCAGCCAGCCGAGGACGAAGGCCGCGGCAACGAACCCGGCGAACATGAGGCCTCCCAGCCGCAGCTGCTCTCGCGCGGTGTCGCGGGCAATCACGGCGAACACGAGCGACACGAAAAACGCAAACAGCAGCAGCAGCAGCAGATGACTTTGCAGGATTGCCACGACCGCGTCACTTCCTTCCGAGCGCGACGTCGTAGGCGTCGATCACGACGAGCAGATTCAGCAGGCCGGCCACGATCAGGAACGCGTTGCCGTACTCGTAGGTGACGGCGCGGACATCGCCGGCGCCATACCCCAGGCCGCCCGCGATGAAATAGGGCAGACCGATCCCGAGATCGGCCAGGGCCGCCAGTCCCACGAGCACGTCCGCGAGATCGAAGGGAAAGATGCGACCCCTCAAGGCCAGCCCGATCGCAAACATCAGCGGCAGGGCGATGAGGAACACGAGGCCTTTATTGCGACGCCCCAGCCAGAGGTGTCCTGCTCCGGGAACGGCCCACGACGCCACACAGAGCAGCACCAGAGCCCCGGACTGCGACTCCTCGGCGGCGGTAGCACGCACGGGCGTTAGTTTACCCCACGGCTGACATCACGACGAAAGCCACGGCCGCTCCGAGCGGTGCTCCAGCCACGGCTCGAACGGCGTTGGACGGCGTATCGCCGGTGACCCACTCGTAGATGAGCGTGACGATCGTCGGCAGGATCGCCACGGCGAGAAGCGTGCGTACGCGATCGGAGTTGGTCGGGCCGATCTTTCGCCGAACCCCGACCAGCAACGCGGCCAGCGCCGCACCGACATAGATTCCTGTGCACCGCGCGCAGACGGGCATCTGCGCGGCCCCGATGTAGAACGACCGCTCGGGCAGCTGATGGCACACGAGACTGCCCGCCCCGTACACCAGAAACGCCAGCCCGTACCACAGTGGCGCCGGCGCGCGCTGCGACGCGGCGAATGGCGCAACAGGGAGAAGCGCCGCCCAGGCTATGACGCTTCCCGTCAGCAGGCGGCGGAGGGCGGGCCCGGCCATCGTCAGTCGCGCTCGTTCATCGAAAACGGACCGAAGTGCGCTTCGTACCGGCGCGTGAACTCGTCCAACGTATACGCGTGGCTCTGTCCGCCCAGGTGTTCGAGCGCATACGTCGCAGCGACACTGCCGATTCTTGCGCTGGCCTCGACCGGCAAGCCGAGTGCCAGCCCCTTCATCAGCCCGCCGCGGTAGGCGTCGCCGACGCCGGTGGGATCGACGATGCGTACGGGGGGCACAGCGGGAACATCGATACGCGGCGTCTTTGCGGTGAAGACCGACGATCCGTGTTCCCCCCGCGTCACCACCAGCACCCTGGCCTGCGCCGTCACGTCGCTCACGTCGAACCCCGTTTTCTGCCGCAGCAGTTCGAACTCGTAGTCGTTGCAGATCACGAGATGGGCGCCAGCCACACCGTCTTTGAGCTCCTCTCCGGACATGCGCGTGCACTGCTGCCCGGGATCGAAGATGAACGGAATGCGCATCGTCCGGCACTCCTCGGCGTACTGCATCATCGCGCCAGGATCGTTTGGCGAGATGATCGCCAATTCGCACGCGCCGGCCGTCCGGAACGACAGCTGTCCCGCGTCCGCCATCGCGCCCGTGTAGAAAGAGGCGATCTGATTGTTCGCCTGATCGGTGCTGCAGAAGAACGAGGCAGTGAACTTCCCGGCGACCTGGGCCACGAGCGATGTATCGACGCCCGCAGCTTCGAGCCACTGCCGGTATTCTCCAAAATCTTCTCCGGCCGCGGCCATCAGGCGCGGCCGCTCGCCGAGGAGCGCGAGCGTGTAGGCGATGTTCGGTGCGCAGCCCCCTCGCCGCTTGTCCATCGAATCGACGAGAAAGCTCAAGCTGACCCGCTGCATATGATCCGGCAAGAAGTGCTCGGTGAACTTTCCCGGGAACGACATGAGGTAGTCGAACGCGATCGAGCCGGTGACGACAATGTTCATGGAGTCGGCGCCCTCTGCAATCCTCTCGGACGTGGTCCGGATCCTCGGCCCCGAGAGAGGGGTGTAGTATGTCCGATATGCGGATTCATGTCCCGCCGGCCGCGCGCCTTGTACTCGGAATCGGCCTGGTGGCCATCAGCCTCTTCGTCGCCCAGATGCAGCACGATCGGAGCGTCGGCACCACTTGGACGCCCGCCATCGAGCCGCTCGCATCCCCGGCGGGACCCGAGGCGTCCGCGCCCCAGCTGACCACAGACGGTCGCCGGACGTTTCTGAGCTGGTTGGAATCGTCGCAAGACGGCACGTCTCTGAAATTCGCCGAGCGGACCGGCTCCGGCTGGTCCGACGTGCGCACGGTCAAGTCCGCCGACAACCTCGTCGTCAACTTCGCCGACGTGCCCTCCGTCCGTCTGCTCGCTGACGGCACGCTGACCGCGCATTGGCTCGAAGAGGATGGTCCCGATCCGGAAGCGTATACGCTCCACGTGTCGCGGTCGAAAGACGGCGGGCTGACCTGGACGCCGTCCATGACACCTCATCACGATGGAAAGCAGACTCAGCACGGGTTCGCCTCGCTGTTTCAGGCGCCCGGGTCGGGCCTCGGCCTCGTCTGGCTGGACGGCCGAGCCATCGCGGATACTGGGGACATGGGTCTTCAGGCGGCGATTTTCGGAACCGACGGTTCGCAGCTGAGCGAGGTCACCGTCGATGCGCGCGCCTGCGAATGTTGCCCGACCGCGGCCGCCACGACCGCCGAGGGGGTGATCGTGGCGTACCGTGACCGCAGCGCGTCGGAAGTCCGCGACATCGCCGTCACTCGACTGGCGGACGGCCATTGGAGCGAGCCGACGCTCGTCCACGCAGACAACTGGGAGATCGACGCCTGCCCCGTGAACGGACCGGCCGTCAGCGCGCGCGACCGGGCCGTCGCCGTCGCGTGGTTCACGGCGAAAGACGACGAAGCGCGGGCATTCGTCGCGTTCTCGAAAGATGGCGGGCGGACGTTCGGCACGCCGGTTCGGGTGGACGAAGGCAACACGCTGGGCCGCGTCGGCGTCGAGCTGTTGTCCGAGGGATCGGCCGCCGTGAGCTGGGTCGATTTCTCGCGCCAGCGCGCCCAGGTCATGGTCCGGCGCGTCGATGCGGACGGCTCCCGCGGCCAGGCGGTCCACATCGCCGATGCGACCGGCAATCAGTTTCCCCGAATGGCGCAGGGTGTCGGCGAACTCCTCCTGGCCTGGACCGAGACCGCGGACGGCTCGTCGCGCGTGCACGTCGCTCGCACCGTGCTTCCAAACCCCTAGCGTTCGCGTGACCGCCGATCCGGGCCGGATCGGAAGCTCTTCAGACGTTGCGGGGCACCGCAGGCGTCCCACTCCGGTCGGGTCGAAGGCCATCCCATTCGAAGCTTGCGATTTGCGCCGCCAGCGCATCGACGTCGCCCCGAGGTTCGGGAAGGATGAACCCGATGACCGCCTCGTCCATCATTCCCATCTGAAGATGCGCGAGCAGATCGGGTGAGACGCCTCGATTCACCAGGCCGCGCGCCTGCAGGCGCTCGAAACGCGTCGCGAAGTAGTTGAGACCGAGCTGGCGCAGACGGCGCAAGCCGGCTTCGACCTTCGGATCGATTGACGTGGCCTCTTTCAGGATGACCTGCGCGGCGTCACGATGGCCGGCGAACAGTTCGAGCCATCGGCGCAGCGTTCTCTGCAGGAGTGCACGACCGTGGTGATCGGCCAGCGGGACCGGCGGCTCCGGCTCCTCGAGCATCCGCCGGACCCGATCGTGAAAGTCCTCGACGATGGCGAGAAACACGTCCTCCTTGCTGTCGAAGTACAGATAGAAGGTGCCGCGGGCGACCTGGGCGCGCGCGACGATGTCGCTGATGCTGGCGCGACGAAACCCTTTGCGGGCGAAGGTCCAGATGGCCGCATCGAGGAGTTGGCGGCGCCGCTCTCTGCCCGTGACTAAGGGCATGGGCCATACTAAACTGACATGTCAGTCTAGTCAATTGGCGCCTGAATTCTGGCGCCAGGGGTCTTGCGTCCAGACGAAACCCGTGGCCGACCCGAATTTTTTGAGCTACGCTCGCTCGGTCCGCGTTCCTGGCCACGAGGTGCCCATCGTGAGACTCGGATTCGTTGCCGTCGCGCTGTTGCTGATTCCCGTATCCGCCGCCGCCCAGGGCCAACCGCTGGCCGGCAGCAACCCGCTCGCCGAGCTGCATGACCAGGTCACGCGCGTGCTGGCCGAGGCGAACCTTCCCTTCACTGAGGAGCAACAGCGCGCAATCGTGTTGATGATGGAAGACCGCCGGCAGGCCTCCGAAGAGCTCTTTGGCGACCTCCTCGACTTCAGCGCCGGTCCGACCCAGGGTCAAGACGAGGACCGCCTTCGCTCGGCTATCGACTGGATGCGGGGCGAGTTTCTGACCCAGCTTCAGAACTTCCTGACGCCAGAGCAGACCGCAGTCTGGACCCGCTTCCTCGAGACCCAAGCGACCGAGAGCGACGACTCCGGCCCTCAGGTTGAGCAGCAGACGCAATATGTCCGCATCAACAACAACGCCTTCACCGCAGAAGACGACGAGTACGAACGCGGCGGCGGGCCCGACACCGACATCATCGAGCGTGGCGGAGTCGGCGCCTTTCACGGCAATGCCGAGCTGATGCTCAAGGACGATGCGCTCAATGCGAGGAACCCGCTGGCGCACAACAAGCCGGAGTATCGCGAGCACCAGACCAGCTTCGATTTCGGCGGACCCGTCATCCCGCGCCGGCTGACCGCCACCGTCTTCTTCAGCCACAACAAGGCCGAGAACGTGGACACGATTCACGCGACGACCCCCGGAGGTCTGTTCGATCTCGGCATTGTCCGCCCCGTGATCAACCAGGATATCCGGACAGAGGGGGTGTACCAGCTCTTCGACGGCCACTCGCTCGCCTTTGACTTCGGCGTCGAAAGCGAATCGCAGCAGAATCAGAACATCGGGGGGTTCACGCTGCCGGAGCGGGCTTCGAACTCCGACGACACGGAATGGAGCGCCGAGCTCGAGACTTTTTCGACGCTGACTCAGACGTCGTTGTTCGAGACCAGGTTCGACATCAGGAGCAGCCGCTCCGAGACGATCCCGTTGAGCGAGGCGGTTCAGATCAACGTGCTCGACGCGTTTCGGAGCGGGGGGGCACAGGACCTCGCCACCGCAACGCGACGCGACTACGAGTTCGGCACGTTGTATACGCGTTCCGCCGAGATCGTCACAATCAAGGCCGGCGTTGAGGGTCTGTACCAGGACAACCAGTCGTTTTCCCAGGAGAACTTCGGCGGTTCGTTCACGTTTTCGAACCTCCCGGCGTATGAGCTCGGCCTGCCGCTCAACTATCGAGTGACGCGCGGGAATCCACTGCTCGAAGCCAGCCAGTTCGAGCTGTCCGCGTTCATGCAGAACGACATCAGGCTGTCATCGCGAGCCACGCTGATGGCGGGTCTGCGGTACGATTGGCAGACGAACATTGACCAACGGAACAACTTCGCGCCCCGCGTGGGCTTCGCGCTCGCCGTCGGCCAGTCGTCGGTGATCCGCGGGGGCGCCGGGCTCTTCCACAATCGGGTATCGCTCGGGGTCATCGAGGAGCAACGCCGCCTCGACGGCAGCCGCCAGTTCGAGCTGATCGTCGATCGGCCGTCCTACCCCGACCCGTTTCAAGCCGGAACGATCAGGAACACGTTGCCGTCCGTGCAGGTGCTGGATCCAAATCTCGACGTGCCGAGCATCGCCATCATCCAGGCGGCCTACGAGCGCACCTTCTTCAGGACGCTGCTGTTCAGCGCGTCCTACGAGCACAATCGAGACCGCCGCCTGCGTTTTCGCAACCTGAATGCTCCGCTGCCCGGCGACACCGAACGGCCCGATCCGACACGCGGCAACATCCTCAACGTGGAGTCCTCGGGCCGGGCGTTGGGCAACGTCTGGAGGCTCAGCTATCGCCACCGCTTCAGTATTTTCAACATCTCCTCCACGTACTCCGTGTCGAGAAGCTGGGACGACGTCGCGCCCAACAACCCGTCGCTGCCGATGAACAACTACGACTTGGGCGCCGACTGGGGCCGGATACCGACGCCGGTCCACCAATTCAACAGCAGCGTCAATACCCGCCTCCCCCTCGGCGTCTTTCTGACAGGAATCGTGCGGGCCAACAGCGGGCGCGCCTACACGATCACGACCGGGAGGGACAACAACAACGACACGCAGGTCAACGATCGCCCTTCCGGCGTCGGACGGTTCAGCGAGCGCGGCCCGGCGTTCTTCCAGACCGATTTCAACATCTCGAAGGCGTTCTTCTTCAGATCTGCCCGCACAGGCGGAGGTCTGTCCAGGATGAACGTCAACATCTTCGTCAACACGACCAACGCGTTCAACTGGACGAATCTCGGCAACCCGTCGGGCGTGATGACGTCGCCGAATTTCGGGATTTCGACCAGCGCGGAAGACCCGCGCGAAATCGAAGCGGGCATCCGCTTCCAGTTCTGAGGCGTGCGTCAGGCCAAGTACTTCGCGAGGAGCGGCGCCAGGTCTTTCTTGGCCTGTTCCGGAATGACTTCAGGCCTCGTGATGATGGCCATGGCGAGCGCATCCTTGCACGGACACGTCCGCGCGGCAGGTATCCGCCCCACGGCGCCGGCAATCGCCCGTTGTGCGGTCTTGGCATTCTGCAGGAGGTTGCTGACGATCATTTCGACCGTCACCGCATCGTGATCCGGGTGCCAGCAGTCGTAGTCCGTTACGAGCGCAAGCGTCGCGTAGCAGATCTCGGCTTCGCGGGCCAGCTTCGCTTCCTGGAGGTTGGTCATGCCGATGACGTCCATCCCCCACGATCGATACAGCTTCGACTCGGCCAGTGTGGAGAACTGCGGGCCTTCCATGTTGACGTAGGTGCCGCCGCGATGAACCCTCGCCCCCACCGCCTCGGCCGAATTGGCGGCAATCGTCGAAAGCTCGCCGCAGACCGGATGCGCGAACGCGATATGCGCGACGAGGCCCCGGCCGAAAAACGTGCTGATGCGCCCCCTCGTGCGATCGAGAAACTGGTCCGGAATGAGGATGTCGAGCGGCTTGTACTCTTCTTTCAGGCTGCCCACCGCGCTCGCCGAGAGGATCCGCTCGACGCCCAGCAGCTTGAAGCCGTAGATATTCGCGCGAAAGTTCAGCTCGGACGGCAGGATGCGGTGGCCGACGCCGTGCCGGGCCAGAAACGCCACGCGCTTGCCGCGCAGTGTGCCGACCACGTACGGGCCGGACGGATCCCCGAAGGGAGTGGTCACCGTTTGTTCTTCGCGGTCGGTCAGCTCTTCCATGTCGTACAGGCCGCTGCCGCCGATGATGCCGATTTGAACGCTCATGTTGTTGTTGTTCGCCAAAGAGGGACACGAAAGTTAAAGTGGTTCGGTCTTCGCCGCGATCTTCCAGTCAACGGGCGCGAAGCGCGCCTATAGGGGCCGCCGTTCTTACGCGCGACGTGCGGGTCGGCAGCCATTGCGGCGCGCGTGCTTCGGCCGGTGCAGTAGACAACGGCGCCCGCCTCTCCCAGCATGCGGGCAATGCCTCGACCAGCGCTCCTGGTCGCACCAGCCACGACGGCGACCTTCTTCTCGAGCGGTTTTGCCATACGCGCCTTCCCGACCCCTTCTCAGCCGCCAGGCCGCACGCTTCGTGTCCCCTTGGCGTCTTCCCTCAAGTACCCCGCCGCGAGCGACGGGTCGTGCTCGAAGAACACCAGAAAGTTCTTTTCAATCGCCTCGGCGACGAACCGCTGCTTCGCCGCCATCGACTCCAGTGGAAAGAGGTCGTAGCCCATCACCCACACGTCCGGCAGGTGCGCAGACGTCGGAATGAGATCGGCAACGAACGCAGCGGTCTTTCCCGCAGACTCGATGATGACCATCTGGTGGTGAGGGGTGTGCCCGCCCGTCCGCCGCACCCGTACGCCCGGCATGATCGTCTGATCGTCCTCGACGAGCTGCAACACGCCCGCCTGCGCGAGAGGCACATAGTTGTCCAGCAGGTAGCTGGCGCGCGTTCGCGCGGTCGGATGGGTGGCGTCCTCCCATTCCCCGCGCCGGACGATGTACTGCGCGCGCGGGAAATGCGGCCGGAGGTGCCCCCGAGCGTCGCGGTCCGTGAAGCCACCCGCGTGATCGAAGTGGAGGTGCGAAGCCAGGACGATGTCGATGTCCTCCGGCGACAGACCCGCCTGCGCCAGCGAGTGATCAAGATGCCGCCCGAGCCGCTCGACGCCGTAGATCCGATGGAACTTCTCGCTCTCTTTGTCGCCCATGCCGGCGTCGATGATCATCGTCCGTGCTCCTCGTACGACGAGGGGCCTCATGCTGAGCCGGATGCGGTTGCGTTCGTCGGCCGGCGCGACGGACGACCACATGGTCTTGGGGATCACACCGAACATCGACCCGCCGTCGAGGCGGAAGTAGCCGTCGCTGACGGAGATGAGCTCGAGGTCGCCGAGAGAATGGCGCACGACTGGATCGACCCGCGGTGCACTGACGCTCCTGTCCGGTCCGGCCTCGACTCCCCGCGGCTGCTTGAGCTCCACGAGGACCCCGTGGGCGCTCGATGGATGGATGAACGCCACCAGCGCGCCTTCGGCGCCGGGCCGCGGACTGTCGTCGACGAGCGTCGCGCCGCGCGCCTTGAGCTGGGCGAGCGCGGCGTGGATATCCTCGACACGTAGCGTGATGTGATGGAGCCCGGGGCCGCGTTTCTCGACGAACTTTGCGATCGGCGAATCGGGTGCGGTCGCCTGAAGCAGTTCGAGGCTCGACTGCCCCACTGGCACGAAGCGTGCCCGAACCTTCTGACTGGGGACTTCCTCGGGCGCTTCGACATCGAGGCCGAGCGCATCGCGATAGAAGCGGAGCGCCGCATCCAGATCGTTCACCGCAATCCCGATGTGGTCGAGAATCGCTTTCATGTCGTCCTCTGCTCGCCGACCTGGATGCCAGCCCGCCTCAAGAGACCTTCCGCCGCGGCGTAGGGATCGATGTCCCGCGCGGCAACCCGTTGCACCACGGCTGCAAACTCGCCTGGCTTCAGAATCTCGCCCTCCAAGTGCTGCATGAATCGCCGCGACACCAGTTCCCTGATCTGAAATTCGCTGCGCAGCTGCCGGCGGCTGAGCCGTATCGCTTCCGACTCCCGGCGGAAACGCCAGATCGCCTCGGCCAGCGCCTCGATGCCCGTGCCAGTCGTCGCGGTCGTCTTGAGGATGGGTGGGCGCCACGCGCCCGGCTCGAATACCCCAAGCGACAAGCTGGACTCAATTTCCGCGACCAGACGGTCGGCTCCTTCGCGATCGGCCTTATTGACGACGAAGATGTCCGCAATCTCCATGACGCCTGCCTTGAGCGCCTGCACGTCGTCTCCGGCGCCGGGAACGAGCGTGACGATGGAGACGTCGGCGGTGCGGATGATATCGACCTCGTCCTGTCCGACGCCGACCGTTTCGATGACCACCACCTCCATACCCGCCGCGTCGAACACGAGGACGGCCTCGCCGGTGGCGCGCGCGAGTCCACCCAGGTGGCCCCGCGTCGCCATGCTGCGGATGAACACGCCAGCGTCGGCGGCGTGGGCCTGCATGCGAAGGCGGTCGCCCAGCACCGCCCCGCCGCTGAACGGGCTGGAGGGATCCACTGCCAGCACGCCCACGGAGACACCGCCGCGGCGAAGCACTGCCGTCAGCCGATCGACGAGTGTGCTCTTACCGGCACCTGGCGGGCCGGTGACGCCGACGACATAGGCGCGACCGGTGCGGCTGAAAAGGGCCCTGAGCAGCGCCGGCGCGGTGGGATCCTCGTTTTCAATCAGAGAGATCGCCCGCGCAATCGCGCGGGCCTCGCCTGACAGCACGCGCTCGGACAGCGTCAGGGCCATGACACGCTCATCGGGGACGCCGTGTCCACGCCCTCTGGTGCGGCATCATCGCGCCAGCAGCTGGCGGGCAATCACCAGTCGCTGTATTTCGCTCGTCCCTTCTCCGATGGTCGTGAGCTTGACGTCGCGAAAGAACTTCTCCGCCGGGTAGTCTTTGACGAACCCGTACCCGCCGTGGATTTGCACGCAGTCGTCGGCCGCCTTGACGGCGATCTCGCTTGCATACAGCTTGGCCATCGCCGACTCGAGCGTCGTCCGCTCCGATCGATCCTTGAGATACGCCGCGCGATACGTGAGCAGCCGCGCCGCCTCGATGCGCGTGGCGTTGTCGGCCAGCTTCCACTGAATCGCCTGGAACTGGCCGATTGGCCGACCGAACGCCTCGCGCTGGCGCGCATACCGGACGGCTGTCTCATACGCGCCCTGAGCCAGCCCCACGGCGAGCGCCGCGATGCCGATGCGCCCGGCATCGAGCACCTGCATCGTGTCCTTGAAGGCGTGGCCCTCCTTCCCGAGCAGCTGGTCGCACGGCACATGGCAATTGTCGAGCAACACCTCGCTGGTATCGCTGGCGCGCATACCGAGCTTGTCCTCCTTCCGGCCGGCGGACAGCCCCGGCGTTCCTTTTTCGACGATGAAGGCCGACACGCTCTTGCTGCGACCGGCGCGTGCCGAGGACGGCGACGCCGGTCGGCCGGCGGTCACCGCCATGATGACGAAGAGGTCACCGACGGAACCGTGGGTCGTGAACGTTTTCGATCCGTTCAGCACCCAGCCGTCGCCAGACTTGACCGCCGTGGTTCGCATCGCCGCCGCATCGCTGCCCGAGGTCGGCTCGGTCAGGCCCCACGCGCCGATCTTCTCGCCCCGCGCCAGCGGGACGAGGTACTGCCGCCGTTGCTCGTCGTTGCCGAAGAGGTAGATGTGTGCGGCGCACAGACCGTTGTGCGCCGCGACCGACAGCGCCACGGCCGGATCGACGCGCGCGAGCTCCTCGATGCAAATGCAGTAATCGATCGCCGACATGCCGGCGCCGCCATACTGCTCGGGAAACTGAATGCCCATCAACCCGAGCCTCGCGAGCTCGGGGACGAGCTCGGCGGGGAAATGCTGCGCCTGGTCCCACTCACGTACGTGGGGCCGAATCTCCCGCTCGGCAAACTCGCGCACGCTCTGCCGGAGCAGCTGCTGGTCTGCGGTCAGCCGAAAGTCCATCAGCGGTTCCGATTCTACTATCATGGGTTCATGAGACCGACGCGCGCGCTGGCGATCGCTGCCCTCGTTGCCGCCATCACGGCGACGACGGTCCGGCCGGCCTTTGCGGATGCGACGTTCTTCCTCGGCGCCCAGATGTCGCCCTCGAACCGCGCCTCGAAAGGCTTCGCCATCGGCTTCGGGATCCTCTTCGTCGGCTTCGAGTTCGAGTATGCGAGCGTCAACGAGGATCTCGAGGCGCGGGCGCCTTCCCTCAAGACCGGCGTAGGCAACGTGCTGCTGCAGACTCCGGTCCCAATCTACGGCTTTCAACCGTACTTCACGACCGGCGGCGGCGTGTATCGCGAGCAGCTGGACAACCGCCAGGACACCAGCTTCGCGAGCAACGTGGGCGGCGGCGTCAAGGTGTCGCTCGCCGGCCCGCTGCGACTGCGGGTCGATTATCGGGTATTCAAGCTGGAAAGCGGTGCGTTGACGTCGCCAACGCACCGACTGTATGGAGGGTTGAACCTGTCGTTCTGAGCCGAAGCGATCGACCGCTCGGTGTTCTAGAAATCGGCGGTCACGGTCAGGTTGATGATGGCCTGGCCACTGTACGAGTCGGCGAGAGTTTTGTAGAGCGCCGCTGCCTCCGCCGGGAAGCCTTCGGTCAGGATCTGGGAGACGCTGTACTCGGTCCCCTTCGCGACCGGATCGACAATCCAGACATATAAGACCGCGCCGTTCGGACCCGGCTCCGCAGCCTTGAAGATCTTCCAACCCGCGGCCTGCTCCTTCCGCTGGGCGTTTTCGCTCTTGGCCAGCGCCTCCTTAATCTTCCCCACCACCATCTCGAAGTCCGCGACCTTGTCCGGCTTGATGTAATTGAGCACAAGTGCGCCATCGGCCCCAAAAGCGAACGGGTTCTTGGCAGGCTCGGCCTGCGCAGGTGCGGCCGCTTGCGCCCCGTGTACGGAGCCCCCGACAAGTGCGCCGACGACAAGACCCACGGCAATCCATCCCGGCCGACCCACCACCGCCGGCCTCACGAGCGATCGGAACATCACGGCCTCCTTGAGCATCGAGAACGAAAAAGGAAGGTTACTCTAGCGCAAAGCCCAGCTCGAGGGCTAGACGAAAATCGACATCACTTCGTGAGCAAGAAGCATACCCTCGCGTGTGAGAGAAATGCGGCACCCGTCCCGTCGCAGGATCCCCGTCTGAAGAAAAGGTTCCAGCTGACCGCCGTATCGGTCCCAGACATCGACGCCGTAGATCGAACGAATTGCGTCGAGATTTACGCCCTCCGTCAGCCGCAGGCCGGTGAACAAGGCGTCGCCGAGTCGGCCTTCGGTCGTGCGCCACTGGTGGTCCACGGCCGGTGACTCGCCGGCGCGCAACCGTTGGACGTACTCCTCGGTGGACGCCACGTTCCTCCAGCGAACAGCTCGGCGTGTCGAGTGCGCCCCGCAGCCGAAGCCCATCCACTCACCGTCCTGCCAGTACTTGAGGTTGTGTCTGGACTGACGCCCTGAACGCGCCACGTTCGAAATCTCATACTGTCGATACCCTACGGCATCGAGACGACCCATCGCCGCCAGATACATGGTGGCCGCATCGTCGTCGGGTGCCTGCGACCAGTTGGCCCGAGCCATTTCCTCTTTCAACGGTGCATTGGGATACACCTCCAGCAGATAGAGGGACAGATGTTCGGGGTTCAACGCGATGGCCCGGTCGACCGATTCGAGCCATTCCGGGACCTGCTGCCCCGGCAGCCACATCATCAGGTCCAGGCTGACGTTGTCGAACCCGGCGGCGCGGGCGTCGCCCACGGCTTCGGCGGCGCGGTCGGCTGTGTGGAGCCTCGACAACCGCCGGAGCTCGGCCTCCCGAAAAGACTGGACGCCGTAACTGAGGCGGTTCACGCCCGCCTCACGGAATCCGGCGAGGCGCCGTTCATTCACGCTTTCAGGGTTCGCCTCGAGCGAGATTTCTGCGTCGGAGGTGACATCAAACTCCCTCGCACAGGCGTTTACGACCCGACCAATCTCGGCCGGTTCGAGCAGCGACGGAGTGCCACCTCCGAAATAAATGGTGTCGACGACTTCCCGCTCGCCGTCACCGTCTGCCTGCTGGCGGCTCCGGGCAATCTCGGTCTCCAGCGCATCGACATAGCGCGCCTTCAAGCCCTCGTCGAACAAGCCTCGATTGAAGTTGCAGTAATTACAGATGGCGGAACAGAACGGGACGTGAATATACAGGCCCAACATCAAGCACACAAGAAGGAGAATTGCGTGACTCTCAGGTGCCCGCCCTGCCGCCCGACCACTTGAGATCGCCTTTCCCGTCCCGGAGTTGAGCCCGCACCTGGCGGCCGCCGCGTCCAGGAGACGGCAACGCTTTCTTGCGCATCTTCCACATGGCCAGCAGGTCGTCCACCCCGCCGTTCGTCGGCAACTCGCGGTAGTCCGCGCCGTCCATCACGATGAACTCGCACATTTCGTGAAGACGCGATCGCATTCGGTGGCCGATTCGAAACAGCAGCGCGTTCGGGTCGGTGTCGTCGGGGATGTCGGCGTAGTTCGAGGTGAAGATCGTGGGTCGACGCTCGTTGTACCGCGTATTGACGATGAGATTCATCGTCTCTTCCACCCACTCGGAGGTTTTCTCGGCGCCCAAATCGTCGAGCACCAGCAGATCGGCGGTCATCACCGGCCGCAGGATCTCGATCTCGGTGGTCCGGATCGAGGGGTCGTACGTGCTTCTGATGATTCGAAGCAGATCGCGCGTGTCGTAAAAAAGGCCGCGCGCCCCGGTCGTCTGGATGACCTGTTTCAGCACGGCGGCCGCCAGATGTGTCTTGCCGACGCCAGGCTGGCCTTCGAGGAACAGGCCCGTCTTCACCGCCGGGTACTTTTCCGCGAGCTGTCGCGCCTGGAGCACGGCCCGCTCGAGCGATTCGTTGTACGCGCTGAAGTTGCCGAGCGAGCAGTGCTGGTACCGCTTGGGAATGTTGGCGTCGGCCAGACGTTTCACGCCGAGCTGATCGCGCCAGCAGTCGCAGCGCACCACGCGACGCGGCAGGCCCGTCGCCTGCGGTGTCTCGTCGACCGGTTTCCAGCCAGTGCCATCGCAGTGTGGGCAGGTCATCTCGTCAGAAGGCAGAAGTGAAGTGTAGCGCTTTACCTCCGACTTGTGGACGGCCAACTTTGTCGGTCTAGCTCTTGGCCTTCAGCTTTTCTGTCTGAGGTGGAGTGGTACGCACGAGATCGGTCGGCGACGACTTCACGAGCGCGGTGGACAGGCGCTGCTCCCAGTCATCGAGCCCGCGCGCCATTTCGCGCTTCACGTATTCCATGAACTCGTTGACCTCGTGCTGCATCAGCTCGATCTTGCGCCGCATGTTGAGGACGATCTCGACCCCGGCAAGGTTCACTCCGAGATCTCGGGTAAGTGACAGAATCGTTTCCAGCTGCTCGAGGTCTTCCTCCGAGTACAAGCGCGTGTTGCCTTCGGTGCGCGAGGGCTTCAGCAGCCCTTCGCGTTCGTACAAGCGCAACGTCTGTGGATGGATGTTGTACTTCTGAGCCACAGCGCTGATCATGTAGTAGGCCTTGCCCGGCTTCTTCATCGGATTCCGCTTTCACCGGCGAGCAGCTCGCTCCTCACGTCTTCGTCGTTGATCCGCCCGAACTCCCGCAGCAGCTCCTTCGACCGCTCATCCATTGTTTTCGGCAGGACCAGCCGGACCTCGACGACCAGATCGCCCCGCCGCGTGTCGAGCGGCGAGACGACGCCACGGTCGCGCAACCTGAAGCGCTGGCCCGACTGCGTCCCAGGAGGCACGCGCAACCGGACCGGCCCATCGAGCGACGGCACTTCGATCCTGGCGCCCAGGGCCGCCTCGTGCACGGCAACCGGCACCGTCACGTGAATGTCGTCGCCTTCCCGCCGGAACAGCGGGTGGGGCTCGACAGTCACGGTGATGTACAAGTCCCCGCTCTCACCCCCGTTGCGGCCGACATGGCCTTTGCCGGCCACTCTGACGCGCGCGCCGTCGGCGAGACCAGCCGGCACGTTCAGGGCGAGCGATTCGGCCCGCATCTCGACCTGCTGACCGCCGCACGACACGCACGGAGACCGCCGCTGGCGTCCGGTGCCGCCACACGCCGCGCACGCGCGAGAGAACACCATGTGCCCGCGCGCCGACTTGATCAGCCCCGAGCCGTGGCACGACAAACATCGCGCCTCGGCGACGGCCGTCCACCCTGTGCCGCCGCAGGCGCGGCAATGCTCCTGGCGCGTGACCGTGACGACCTGCCGGCCGCCGCGAACGGCGACATCGAACGTGACGGCAATCGATTGGTGCAGGTCCGCGCCGCGTTCCGGCACGTCATCCTGCCGGAGCGCGCCGCGTTGTTCGAAGACATCCGAGAACAGGTCCCCGAAGGTGGACGCGGCGGATCCGCCCACGCTGACCGAGAAGTCGAAGCCTTCGAATCCGTAACGCGGCGGTTGGTTCGGCTCCCCCGTCGAACCCGTCGCGTCGTACCGGCGACGGCGGTCAGGGTCGATCAGCGTTTCGTACGCCTCGGCAATCTGGCGGAATTGCGCCGCCGCCAGTCGGTCGCCCGGGTTGATGTCCGGGTGGTACTTGCGTGCCAGCCGTTTGTAGGCGCGCTTGATGTCGCCTGTGCTGGCCGCCCGCTCCAGGCCGAGGAGCAGGTAGAAGTCCATGTCACTGCTTCCCCTCGTCCACCACCTCGGCGTCGATCACGTCCGAGGGTGGCTGGCCGGCGCCACCGGCGCTGGCGCCCGGCTGCCCGGCGTCGCTCGACCCGCCGGTGGCCGGCCCGCCGCCCGCCTGCTGCTTGTACATGGACTCCGCTGCCTTGTGCTGCGCGGCGGTCAACTGGTCAAGCGCGCGCTCGACGGCTTTGGTGTCCGACCCTTCGCTCGCCTTCTTCACGCTCTCCATCGCCGACTCGATGGCCGAACGATCGGCGGCGCTGACTTTGTCTCCGAGGTCCTTGACCATGCGCTCGGCGGCGTACACCGCCTGGTCGGCGCGGTTGCGCGTCTCGATCTCCTCGCGCCGTTTCTTGTCCTCCTCGGCATGCGCCTCGGCCTCCTTCATCATGCGATCGACTTCGTCTTTGGCCAGGCCGCTCGACGCGGTAATCGTGATCTTCTGTTCCTTCCCGGTGCCCAGATCTTTCGCCGAGACGTTGACGATTCCGTTGGCGTCGATGTCGAACGTGACCTCCACCTGGGGCACGCCGCGCGGCGCTGGCGGCAGCCCGATCAGGTGAAAGCGACCGAGCGTCCGGTTGTCGCGCGCCAGAGGGCGCTCGCCCTGCAGCACATGGACCTCGACGCTGGTCTGACTGTCGGCAGCGGTGGAAAAGATCTCGCTCTTCCGTGTCGGAATCGTCGTATTCCGCTGGATCAGCGTCGTCATCACGCCGCCGAGCGTCTCGATGCCGAGTGAGAGCGGCGTCACGTCGAGCAGGAGCAGGTCCTTGACCTCGCCGGCCAGCACGCCCGCCTGCACGCCAGCGCCAACCGCGACCACCTCATCGGGGTTGACGCCTTTGTGCGGCTCCTTGCCGAAGAGCTCCTTGACGATTTGCTGGACCCTGGGTATCCGGGTCGAGCCACCGACGAGGACCACTTCGTCGATCTTCGACAAGTCCAACCCGGCGTCGGTCAGCGCCTGCTTCGTGGGACCGATCGTCTTCTGCAGGAGATCGTCCACGAGCTGTTCGAACTTCGCTCGCGTCAGCTTCATCTGCAGGTGCTTGGGTCCGCTCTGGTCGGCCGTGATGAACGGCAGGTTGATGTCGGTCTCCATCACGGTGGAGAGCTCCATCTTCGCTTTTTCCGCGGCTTCCTTGAGCCGCTGCAGCGCCATGCGGTCCTTGCCCAGATCGATGCCGTCGCTCTTCTTGAACTCGGCGATGATCCAGTCGATGACGCGCTGATCGAGGTTGTCGCCGCCGAGGTGCGTGTCGCCGTTGGTCGCTTTGACTTCGACGACCCCCTCGCCCACCTCGAGAATCGAAATGTCGAACGTGCCCCCGCCGAAGTCGTACACGGCGATGGTCTCGTCCTTCTTCTTGTCCAGGCCGTAGGCAAGCGCCGCGGCCGTCGGCTCGTTGACGATCCGGGAAACGTCGAGGCCGGCAATCTGCCCCGCGTCCTTGGTCGCCTGCCGCTGCGCGTCGTTGAAGTAGGCAGGAACGGTGATGACCGCCTTGGTCACCGGCTGGCCGAGGTATTCCTCGGCGGCCTGTTTCAATTTCTGCAGGATCATCGCGGAGATCTCGGGCGGCGAATACTCCTTGCCCATCGCGTTGACGCGGGCGTCGCCGTTGCCGGCGCGGATGACCTGAAAAGGCACCATCTTCATCTCTTCACTGACCTCGTCGAACTTCCGGCCCATGAAGCGTTTGATCGAGAAGACGGTATTCTCCGGATTCGTGACCGCCTGGCGCTTGGCCACCTGTCCGACCAGGCGCTCGCCGGTTTTCGTGAAAGCCACCACCGACGGCGTGAGGCGGCCTCCTTCGGGATTGGTGATGACCACCGGCTCCCCGCCCTCCATCACTGCCACGACCGAGTTGGTGGTACCGAGATCGATGCCGATGATTTTGCTCATGAAGTCCTCGCGGAACGCTGGCCCTGATGCCACTCTGAGTATAAAACTTGAGTCGGAAGCAGTCAAAGCGTCGAGGACAGAAATGTCGTATCGCGCTGGCGAGGCGTTAGAATAGAGAAGACCTCGTGAACCACCCAGCGGTCGTGATTCGATTCGCCCGCGGCGCCGTCATCGTCGCGCTGTTTGTCGTCGCGGCCGCGGCCGGCACGCTGAGCGGCGTGCTGTTCGCTTATGCAGGCGACCTGCCGCAGATATCGGCGCTCGACGATTACACGCCGAGCATCATCACCCGCGTTTACGCTTCCGACAACCAGTTGATCGGCGAGTTCGCGACGCAGCGGCGCGTCATCGTGAACCACGATGACATCAACCCGCTGCTCCGCCAGGGGATTATCGCGACGGAGGACACGGAGTTCGACCGTCATTTCGGGATCAACCTCTGGCGGATCGCCGTCGCCGCCGGGACCGACATCATCGAAATGCGGCGCGCGCAGGGCGCCAGCACCCTGACGCAGCAGCTCGCCCGCAATCTCAAAGAGCAGTTCGGTCTCACGTCGAAGAACGAGGAGACGGCCGCCGAGTCGTTCGAGCGCAAGGTCAAGGAGCTGATTCTCGCCGTTCAAATCGAGAAGCGCTACACGAAGCGCGAAATCTTCACCATCTACTGCAACCAGATGTACCTGGGGCACGGCGCGTACGGAATCGAAGCGGCCTCGCGGCTCTACTTCAACAAGCCCAACAAGGAGCTCACGCTCGAGGAGGCGGCGCTTATTGCCGGCCTCTTCCAGCTGCCGGAAAGACAGAGCCCGTTTGTCGACATGAAGCGCGCCCTCGCCCGACGGAATCTCGTGCTGCAGCGGATGGCAGACGAGGGCTACGTTTCGCAGGCGGATGCCAGCGCGGCCAAGAGCCGGCCGATCGTCACGCGCGGGCAACCCAATCAGCCGCCCGGGATCGCTCCGTTCTTCGTCGAGGAAGTCCGTCAGCACCTGGAGCAGCAGTACGGCGCCAAGATGCTGTACGAGGGGGGACTCGCGGTCACCACCACGCTGGACGTCCGCCTTCAGCGGGCCGCGAACGAAGCGGTCGAGAACGGTCTTCGGCGGTACGACAAGCGGCGCGGCGTGTACCGCCGGCCCAGACGCAACGTCATCGCGGAAGGCCACACCGTCGACGAGTTCGCCGACGACCGCTGGAGCCGCCCCATCGCTCAGAACGACGTCGTCCCCGCGATCGTCGTGACGGCGCCGAAATCAGGCCCCGCACAAGTCAGGATCGGCCGTCACACGACCGAGCTCGCGCGGGAGAGCTTCTCCTGGACGCGCCGGACATCGGCCGCCGAGCTCTTCAAGCCGGGCGACCTGATCGACGTGCGCGTCAGCAAGGTGGACGAGACGGGCGGTATTGCGGCGGTATCGTTGGAGCAGACCCCGGTTGCCGAGGCGGCGCTCGTCGCGATCGACAACCGGACGGGGCAGATCAGGGCGATGGTCGGCGGCTGGAGCTTCGCCCGCAGCAAGTTCAATCGGGCCGTCCAGGCGTACCGTCAGCTGGGTTCCACGTTCAAGCCGGTGGTGTACACGACCGCGATCGACCGGGGGTTCACGCCAGCCTCCATGATTGTCGACGAACCGGTTGCGTTTCCGGCTGGACCCAATCAGCCCGACTACACCCCCCAGAACTACGATCACACGTTCGAAGGTCCGGTCACGCTGCGCCATGCGCTCGAGGACTCGCGCAACATCCCGGCGGTCAAGATGATGGCCGAACTCGATCCGAAGAACGTGCTGGAATACGCGAAGCGCTTCGGCTTCGACGAGAATTTCCCTCCGTTCCTGTCCATGGCGCTCGGAGCCGGCGATGGCACGCTGCTTCAGGTGACCAGCGCGTATTCGGTCTTTCCGAACCGCGGCGTTCGGATGAAGCCGTTCGACATCATCAATGTCAAGGATCGCGATGGAAACCTGCTCGAGGAGAATCGCTCCGAGCCGACTGGTGTCATTCGCGCGGACACGGCGTTCGTGATGACCAACATCCTGCGCGGCGTGGTGCAGGCGGGCCCGGGTCGCACAGGCGCCGCCGCGGCCAGCCTCAACTGGACGATCGCGGGCAAGACCGGGACCGTCGATGACAACACGGACGCCTGGTTCGTCGGGTTCGATCCCGACATCACCGTCGGCGTCTGGGTGGGCCTCGACGAGAAGAAACCACTCGGTGCCAACGAAACCGGGGCCGTCGCGGCCCTGCCCATCTGGATGGATTTCATGAGGGCGTACATCGACGGCCGGCCCGACAAGGACGAGCCGCCAACCTTCGAGCCGCCAGCCAACATCGTGTTTCTGTCGGTGGACCAGGCCACGGGAACGATCGTCCCGCCTGATAGCGGCGGCACCTACGAGGCGTTCATCGCCGGCACCCAGCCGGGCGGACTCGGACGATAAGACCGCGGACACTCCGGCGACGTCGCCGAGCGCCACCGCCAGCGCCGGTTGTTTCACGCCCTCAGCGTTTGATGCGTTCGAGCGCGGCCGAGGCCTCGGGGACCCGAGCAACGAGCGCCGCCAACCCGAAGACGATGCCATAAGCACCAAGCACAGCCGCGGCGGCGAGCGCCGGGTGAATCAACGGCACATTCAGTTTCACGACCCACCCCACCATGACGGCGGCGGCGGCAGCTCCCCAGAGTTGCGCGAGGTAGACCATGGGCAACCCTGTCTTGCCAATGCGCCGGTTGAGCGTGTGCCGCAACATCAACATCTCGACCCACCCTGCCAGCCCGCCGGCCACCGCGAGCCCTGCCGCGCCCCATCGAGGAGCCAATCCGACCCACCGGGGCAGCGGAATCGCAAACAGATAGCCGAGCACGATGCCGATAACGACGCGGAACAAGGCGTACCGCAGCGGCGTCCGGGTATCGCGCAGCGCGTAATAGGTCGAGGAGTAGAGCCGGCCGAGCGTGGAGGGCAACAGTCCGACGGCCGACCCGGCCAGAATGCCCCAGACATAAATGGCCTCGTCGTGTCCGAACCGTCCCGTCTCGAAGAGCGCCGCCGCGATCACGTCGCCGAGCGCGAGAAAGGCGGCGGCCGATGGGACAACAAAGAAAGCAATTTGTCGCAGCCCTGCCCCGAGGCGCCGTTGAAGCACGGCGACCGCCTCAAGATCGGTCCCCACGGCGCCGGACATTTTCGGCAGCTCTGCGGCGGATACCGACATGCCGAACAGGCTGATCGGCAACGTGTACACCAGCTGCGCGTTCATGAGCCCGGCCAGAGCGCCAGTGGGCAGAAGTGTCGCCAGCAGCGTGTCGACGTAGGCGCTGATCTGCACGACGCCGCGGCTCACGAACGCGGGCCCGAAGTTCCGAACGACGGCACGAACCTCGGCGGAGGTCGTGTCGAGAGCGAGCCGCAAGTCTGGCGCCTCGCGCAGCACCGCCGGCAACTGCACGACGACCTGCAGAGCGCTGCCGACGAGCGAGCCCCACGCGAGAGCGATGGCGAGGCTGGGCAGGCTGGTCCGGCCACCGAAACCGACGAGCGTCGCAATCATCGCGGCGTTCCACATCACCGGCGCGGTATACGACAGAAGAAAGCGGTGATGGCTGTTCAGCACCCCCAGGCACCAGGCCGACAGGACGAGCATGCCAGCTCCTGGAAAGAGGATGCGAACGAGCTGAATGGTGAGCGTCCGCTGCTCCCCTTCAAATCCGGGCGCGATGGCGTCGATGACAAGCGGTGTCGCGAGCACACCAACAAAGACGATGGCGCTGACGACCAGTGCAAGCAGCGACGCGATCGCCCCGGCCACGCGTCCGGACTCGGGCCGGCGGCCCTGTGCGACGAGCGAGGCGTACACGGGAATGAACGAGGCCGAAAGGGCGCCTTCGCCAAACAGATTCTGGAGGAAGTTTGGAATGCGAAAAGCGGCGCTGAAGGCGTCGGCCTCCACTCCCAGCCCGAAGTAATGGGCGAAAACGCGCTGCCTGAGAAGTCCAGTCAGCCGCGTCAACATGATGCCCGCCGCGACGAGCGCAGCGGAACGGCCGCGCGGTGGAACCTCGGAGGACACCGGCGTCCCAGGGCGGCTTACAGATGCCACGGACGCCTGAAGGCGGCGCGACGACGCTCAGACGTCGTCATCCGCCACCGGTTCGCTCAGGCCGCCACTTGATTTCTTCATGAGATACGACTTGATGAACAGGTCGATATCGCCGTCGAGCACCCGATCGACGTCGCCCACCTGCTCCTTGGTGCGGTGATCCTTGACGAGGCGATAGGGCGCCAGCACGTAGCTCCGGATCTGACTGCCGAAGGCAATGTCCTTCTTCGCGCCGCTAATCTGCGCGAGCTTCGCCTGCTGCTCCTTCGACCTCAGATCGTAGAGCCTCGCCTTCAGGACTTTCATCGCCGAATCGCGGTTGCGGTGCTGCGACCGCTCGTTCTGGCAGGACACGACAATGCCGGTGGGGATGTGCGTCAGCCGGACGGCGGAGTCGGTCACGTTGACGTGCTGGCCGCCGGCGCCGCTCGATCGGTAGGTGTCGATGCGCAGATCGTTCTCGTCGATCTCCACCTCCACATCGTCCGGCAGCTCCGGCCAGACGTGAACCGAGGCGAACGAGGTGTGACGCCGGGCGGCCTGGTCGAACGGTGAAATGCGCACCAGACGGTGCACCCCGGCTTCCGCCGAGAGCAGTCCAAACGCGTACTCGCCGGAAATCATCATCGTCGCGCTCTTCAGCCCCGCTTCGTCTCCAGGCTGATAATCGATCATTTCGCGCTTGAATGCGCGACGCTCGGCCCACCGGAGATACATCCGCAGCAGCATCTCGGCCCAGTCCTGCGACTCGGTGCCGCCGGCGCCCGGATGGATCGTGACGATCGCGTTCTTGCGATCGTGCTCGCCGCCCAGCATCTTCTTGATCTCGCCGGCCTGGACTTCCTGCTCCAGCGCGTCGAGCGCCTGACTGAACTCGAGGTCGACGGGTTCGCCGGCCTCGGCCCATTCCACGAGCACGCTCAGGTCATCGCTGCGCTTCTTGAGCGAGGACATGAGGTCGTGATCCTGTTCTAGTCGGCGGCGGCGCTGCAGGACCTTCTGCGCTTCGGCCTGATCCTTCCAGAACTCTGGGGCAGCGGCTCGCGCCGCAAGGCGGGCTAGCTCTTCTTCGGGGCGGGCGGCTTCAAAGATGGCTCCGGAGACTGGTCGCGCGCTTGTTCAGGTCCTCGTAACGGTGCATCAGCTCGTCAACAGTCGCCATTCGGAATCTCCTGCGCAGTCGAAGACAGTCATTGTACACGCCGCCTTGCGAGCACGAGCAGAGCCGTCGCGACAACGGAGGCATATGCGAACACGTCGCCGGTGCGCGAGTACAACGTCCTCACACGCAGGTACCGCGCCTCGCCCACTACGACCGCGGGCTCGTTCAGTGCCGTGCGCTGAAGAATCCGTCCATACGGATCGACGATGCCGCTGATTCCGGTGTTGGCGGCTCGAACCAGGTAGCGGCCCTGTTCCACGGCCCGCATCGAAGCCTGCGCGAAATGCTGATACGGGGCGGACGTCGCGCCAAACCACGCGTCGTTGGTGATGGTGGTCAGCAGCTCGCTGCCGCCGACCACGAAGTGCCGCATCAGGTTCGGGTAGACGACTTCGTAACAGATCGCCGTGCTGATCCGATGTTCTCCGACCGGCAGGACCACCGGTTCCCTGCCGGGCGAAAAATCAGAAACAGCTTCGACCAAAGGCGCCACGAAGAACAGCATGCGCTTGAACGGGACGTACTCGCCCCACGGCACCAGGTGCATTTTTCGATAGACGCCCGCGGTGGATCCGTCCATGTTCAGGAGAAACGCGGAGTTGTAATACGTCGGCGGCGTGCCTGGCTCGATTTCGTCGCTGCCGAGCAGCAGGGAGACGCGCGCCTGCCGCGCAAGCGAACGCAGCAGGTCGGTATCGCCATGGTCGGGACGTTCCTCGAAGCGGAACGGGGTGGAGGATTCAGGCCAGAGCACGAGCTCAGCGCCGCGGCTGATCGCCTGCCGCGTCATGCTCACGTAGTTCTGGAAGATGAACGACGCGCGGTCAGGGTCCCATTTGATGGCCTGATCCACGTTCCCTTGCACCAGGCCGACGCGGACAGGGTCGCCGACGCCCGTCCACTCCGCGCGAGCCGCGCGCCGGCTGCCCCAGACCCCAACCACGATCAGCAGCGCGAGCACGACGACCGCGGGCCGAACACGCTGTTCCTTGGCGACGACCGCATGCGCTGCCGCGGCGCTGACCGCCGCAACCAGCGCGGACACGCCATACACGCCAGCCAGGCTGGCGAGCTGCGCAATCGGGAGCACGTCCGCCTGGCTGTAGCCGAGCAACACCCACGGAAAGCCGCTCATGACGTGAGTCCGTCCGAGCTCTGAGGTCACCCACACGAACGGGGCCGCCATCAGCGCCGCCGGCCCGAATGTCGCGAGGCCCCGACGCATCAGCACCGCGAACAGCGCGGGGAACAGCGCCATGTACGCGATGAGCGCCTCGTTGAGCACCGCCGCCACGGGCCACGACAACCCGCCGTAGACACCCATCACGCGGGTGATCCAATAGAGCGTGCCGTTGAAGTAGACGACTCCCGTCGTCAGACCAAGCAGGAATGCACGACCCGGTTTCGTGGGACGACTGAGCGCGACCAGGAGCGGCGCAAGAGCGATCCAACCGAAGGCAGGGTGTCCGAACTGGGGAAAACTGAGCGCCAGGAGGGCGCCGGATGCGAAGGCTAGCGCGTAATCCAGGGTTTGAACTGCTCTTCTTTTTCGAGCTTCGTCGCAATGGTCTCCGCCTCGCGACGTGAGCCGAACTTGCCGATACGGACCCGATACACTTGCGGAGTGCCCGAGGCTGGTGTCATCACGTACGCCGCATAACCCTTCGACGTCAGACGCCTGGCGATCGCATCCGCCTCGCTCCGCACGTTGAGCGCAGCGATCTGCACGGCGTAGCCTGTTCCCAGCGGTTCACCAGTGGCTCCCGCGGCCGGTGCGGTCGTTGCGGACGCCGGAGCCGGCTTCGCGGCAGCAGGCGCGGGCACCCGCTCGACTGGCGGCTTGTCCGCGACACTGCTGGCAACGGCGGCAGGCCGTTCAGCCGCCTTCGGTGAGGCAATCGGTTTGGCTGGTTCGGAAATCTTTGACTCGACAGGTTTCGGGGCTGCCGCGATCTTGGCCTCCTGCGCCCTCAGCTGCTCCGGAGACTTGAGTTTTTCGGCCGGAGGATTGGCCTTGTCGAGGCCGTTGTAGCTGAACTCGTCGGCCGGTGGAGGGGCGGACGCGGCCGTCGGGTCGGAGACCGTCTGCGCCGGCGCGCCAACGGTTGCCGCGGGCCGCGCGACAGGTTCCGCCGCGGCGCTCAGCTGGACGGCTTCCTGGCTGACGACTTGCTGGTCCCGGACGCCTCGTCCGACCAGGACGCCACACAGAAAGATCACGACGGACACGACCGTGGCGGCCATGAACAGAAACACCAGCTGCTTGCCATTCAGCTGGATCTCGTGAAACCCGTCGTCAGTATGAGCAGCCAACTCAGGGGGATTTTAGCATGTCAACGAGGCGTTTGGCGTCCGCAGATGTCGGATCGAGCGCAAGAGCTCGCGCCGCTTCCTTCCTCGCCTCGTCGGGTTCATCTGCCTGAATGTAGGCATCAGCGAGAACCACGTGCGCTTCCGCCGTCTCCGAACTCCAGAGGGCAATCTTGAGCGCGTCGATCGCGTCGCGTACGCGGCCGTTTTTCAGATGGACGCGCCCCAACAGCAGGTGCGCGCTTGCGAGATACGGCGACAGGAACAAGACGCGATCGAGCTCGACCGAAGCTTCGCGATAGTCTTCCTGCTGGAAGAGTCGACGCGCCCGCTCGAGATAGAACGCGGCCAGCTCCTGCTGATCGCGCTGGGTGGTCTCGACGATCTTCGTCTCCAACCGCCGCGCGTGAGGCAGCTCGATTTCGTCGGTCTTGACGCGCTCGAGCCCCCTGGGAACCTGCTCGCCGACCGGTCGCTCCTGCCACTCCTGATAGGTCGACGACAGCCGCGTCGCCAGCTCTTTCTCGCGCGCCGCCTCGGCAGGATTACCCGATGCGGCCAACACCGCACCGAGCACCCAGTGAGCGTCGCCATCGGCCGGACTCCGCCGGACGGCTTCGCGCAGCCAGTGCACCGCGGAGGGATAGTCCCGTCCCTGCCAGTAGGCGTAACCGAGGTTGAAGAAATAGTCCGGATCGCCGGGATCGGCCTGCGCGGCGCGATCGAAGTAGAAGGACGGCAGCCCGCTGTTCAGGTTTCCGCCGCGCCGCAGCTGGACGACCCCCAGGTTGTTGAGGACGGTGGGCGTGGCATCCTGCTCGGCTAGCGGTTTGTAGGTCGCGAAAGCGTCGTCGAACTGCTTCAGCGTCAGCTCCGAGAGACCGCGGTAGAAGCGCGCCCGCCGTGCCCACGGCGATGCTGCGCCGATCGGATCGAGCGCCGCAAGCGCGCGCTGATGATCGCCCTGTTCGCTGTACGTCTCCCAGAGCGCCAGTCGAGCGCGATCGTAGCCAGGAAACCCCGCCAGGGCGGCGTTCAGATAGGTGGCGGCCGTGGCGGGCATTTCGGCCAGAATCCCTTTGATGAAATTCTCAAACGCCGTCATCGGTGGACGCTCGGGCCGGGACGCGCCCGACAACCCCTGCGGACGCATGGCCAGCCGTTCGGCGATTCGATCGAAAATCGCGAAGAGGTCGGCTACCGGCCCCCGCTCTGTCACGTCCGCTTCGATGCGCCCGACGTCGAGCGCAAGCCTTCGAGCCCGCACGACGAGGCCGTCGGCCTCGAGCTGGAGCGATCCGACTATCACCTGTGCGGCCCCGACGAGCTGACCGATTCGGATGACCGTCGCATCGCTGAGGACCGCGGAGGGCGGAACCTGCAGCCGCTCGAACGCCAGGCGGCGTTCGGGGCGGGCGATGGCGTTCAGTCCGAGCCCGCCCAGATTGTCGGCCAGCAGCACCGCGGAGGCTTCGCCCAGCCAGAAGATGGTTCCATCGCGCTTCACGTTCTCGAACGGCATCACGAGCACGCGGTCCTGTGAAGCGCTCGCCGACTGCGCCGCTGCCGGAGTGACGCTGACGGCAACCACCAGCGCCGCGCACGCCGGGGCGATCACTCGGGGCATCACGCCGCTTCCCTCCGATGCGCCCCCGCCAGCGCGATACGCAGCACGCACGTCGCCTCGCCGGTTCCACGGCAGGCGATGACTTCGGCGCGGCCCGGCAGGTTGAACAGGGTGAGCAGCCGCGTAAACGCGGCCGCGTAGAATCCGCACAGCGCCTGGGTGGCCGGCTCTCGGACCGTGCAGAAGATCGACGCCCGAACATCCACTCTGGCCGTGCCGCGCCGCAGACGCGAGACGACCCGGCTGCCGGAGTAGCTGTTCCGGACCAGCCCGCGCGCCAGTCGTAACAACAGTCGTCCCCGCAACCAGGGTGGGGCGGTCCTGATGACCGTCCGGCGAAGAGGCGTCATCGACTCCACCGTCCACTCGGCCGCGTACTCGCCTGCCCGCGCGGTGATCATCTGATACGCCTCGTCGCCCTCCTGACGGAGGAAGCTGAGCACGGCATACAGCGGCGCCAGGCCGATCGTACCCTCGCGAAGGCCCGCCGCATTGAGCCAGTTTTCGTAGAAGCTCAAACGATTCGGGATGATATCCGCAATCGCCTGATGCAGGCTGGCCACGAGCACACGTCCGATGCCGGCTTCCCGCATCAGTAGAGTAGGATCGTGGACGGCTGCGCACGATCGAGGGGACGGAGACTGGACGCACGGTTGGACCGAACCGCGCGCCGGACCAGGTGAACACCTCGACTGACCGGAGCCTCGAGGCGTTTCACAATCACGAAGTGTAATCCTATCACGAGCTTACCGAGACTCATCCGCGGTGGCGGCGCCCCGTGCGACACCGCCTGGCCCTCCGGGCTCGTCCATCCATGATTGTCAGCCTGCAACGACAGCTTCATGAGGCCATCTCGGCCGTGATCCGTCGCGAGCTGGGTGTCGAGACGGTGCCGCCGTTCTCTGTCGAGGTGCCGCCCAGCCGCGCCCTCGGCGATTTGGCCATCACGGTCGCCTTTCAGCTTGCGAAGACACTGAAAAAATCTCCACGGGCGATCGCCGAGCAGCTTGCACCCGCCCTTCAGTCCGTCCGCGGCGTCGTGCGCGTAAGCGCAGCCGCCAACGGGTACTTGAACGTCTTCCTCGATCGGCCGATGTTTCTGGTGGCCCGACTCCGCGGCGATATCCCGGCGCACGCGGAGGCGGACGACCGCGGCACGACGGACGAGGCGCACAAGACCATCGTTGAGCACACGGCAATCAATCCAAACAAGGCCGCGCATATTGGCCACCTGCGCAACGCTGCGCTGGGCGACACGCTGGTGCGCGCCCTGACGTTTCGCGGCACGCCGGTCGAAGTGCAGAACTACATCGACGACACCGGCGTACAGGTCGCAGACGTTATCGTCGGATTCCGCGAACTGGAACACTGCACCCTCGAGGACGTCAAACGCATCGCGGACACGACGCGGTTCGACTACTACTGCTGGGACCTGTACGCCCGCGTCACCGATTGGTACGGCGGCGACCCGGAACGATTGGCCGTTCGGGCAGCGACCATCCACGATCTGGAACACGGGGATCCGCAGCGCGGAGGCGCCGCTGCCATTGGCGCGTTGATAGTCGATCGCATCGTCCGGGCCCACCTCGCAACGATGGCCCGGCTGAACGTCGGGTACGATCTGCTGACCTTCGAGGGCGACATCCTGCGATTGCGCTTCTGGGCCCGCGCCTTCGACATCCTCAAGCAGCAGGGCGCGGTCTATCTCCAGACGGAAGGCAAACTCGCCGGATGCTGGGTCATGCGCATCGAGGACGGCGAAAGCGCCGGGAGCGGCGCACCCGACAAAGACGACACCGAGGGTACAGAGTTCACCAAAGACAGCTCGCCTGAGTCCACACAAGGCGACTCGATGGAGCCTGCCAAGGGCGACGCCCGCGAAAAGGTGATCGTTCGATCCAACGGTGTCGTCACCTATGTCGGCAAGGACATCGCGAACCAGTTCTGGAAATTCGGCCTGCTCGGACAGGATTTCCACTACCGGCAATTCGCCACGCAGACCGGCGGGCGGCCGTTATGGGCCACGACGTCGGAGGACGGAAAAGGCCAGGCGCCTCCCTTCGGCAGAGCCCAGCGCATTTACAACGTCATCGACTCTCGGCAGCTCTATCTTCAGGCGTTGCTCGGCCAGGCGCTGCGCACGCTCGGGCACGACCGGGAAGCGGAGAACTCCATTCATTTTTCGTACGAGATGGTCGCGCTCTCCCACGCCACGGCGCGTGCGCTCGGCTACGAGCTCGACGCCGATGGCGAGAGTGAGTCAGCCTCGAGAAAGCCATTCGTCGAGGTCTCCGGGCGCAAAGGTCAGGGCGTCAAGATCGATGACCTGCTCGACCTGCTGCTCGCCAAGGCGTCGGAGGAAGTTGCCAAGCGAAACCCGGATTTCGGGGTGGACGAACGCCGTCGCGTGGCGTCGCAGATAGCGGTGGCTGCGATCCGCTATTTCATGTTGAAGTACTCGCGCGGCAAGATGATTGTGTTCGACATGGAAGAGGCGCTCAGCTTCGAGGGCGAAACGGGGCCCTACCTGCAGTATGCGGTTGTCCGCGCGAACAACATCTTCGGCAAGCTGCGCGAGCGCGAAGGCCTGTCCGAGAGCGACCTCCTCGCCACCGGCACCCTCGCCGGCATCGCAGCCGACGAGCTCGCGGCGGATGCGAGCGACCTGTGGGCGCTGGTGCTGGAGTCGGCCCGTCTGGACGAGATCGTGGACCAGGTGGTGCGTTCGCTCGAATTTTCCGCGCTGGCGAAGTATGCGTTCGGCCTCGCCCAGTTGTTCAACGCGTTCTATCACCGATATCCCATCCTCAGCGAGGAACAAATCGAGCGAAAACGCTGGCGGGCAGCCGGGGTCGCTTATTTCCGCTCGCAGCTCACACGGACCCTCGATCTGATGGGGATTGAAGTACCATCTCGCATGTAACAGCACCAGGCCCTATGCCTCTGATAGCCATTTCGGCGTGCCGGAAGCTCGAAGACTATCGGCAGTCGATCCTTCATGCCGGTGGCGACGTGCGTGTCGTCGACCCGTCGATGCGGGTGGACGAAGCCCTGTCTGGGGCCGACGGGCTGCTCTTGACGGGTGGCGACGACGTCTCGCCCGAGCGGTACGGGGAAACACCGCATGCCACCGTCGTCGAAGATCGTGCCCGGGATGAATTCGAGATCGGCCTCGTCGCCGAGGCCCGCCGGCGCAACCTTCCGTTGTTCGCCATCTGCCGCGGCGTGCAGCTGCTGAATGTGGCTGTCGGCGGCACGCTCGTCCAGGATATCCCGTCGCAGCTCAGCGGTGCCCTGAACCACAACCTCACCGTTCCTCCCCATCAGGCGTACGACCTGGCGCACGAGATCTGGATCGAAAAGGATTCGCTGCTCGCCAAGCTGATGGGCGAACGTCTGCTGGGCACGGACACGTGTGAAGTGAACAGCCGCCATCACCAGGCGGTCAAGACCGTCGCCAACGGTTTTCGCGTGTCGGCCACGGCGCCGGACGGCGTCATCGAGGCGATCGAGGACCCTGCGGCACTGTTCTGCCTCGGCGTCCAGTGGCATCCCGAGAACTTCTGGCGCACCGGAGAGTTCCGCCCGCTGTACGAGGGGTTTCTCGAGGCCGCCAGTCATTCTTGACGCTCGACCTTCCTTAGAGCTCGACCTTCTGCAACACCATGACGGTTTCGACGTGGGGAGTATTGGGAAAGAGATCGAACGCATCGAGGCGGTCCACTTCGTACCCGCCGTTCACGAGCGTGCGCGCGTCGCGCGCGAGTGTCGCGACATCGCACGAGACGTAAGCGATGCGCTTCGCGCCAATGCGACGGAGCCCCTCGAGCGCGCCTCGCGACAGGCCGGTTCTCGGAGGGTCGACGATGATTGTCTCGGGAAGGTCATCGGACGGCGCGGAACCCGTCCGATCGATCGCGCGTCGGTCGCGCCGCTGCCCGCTGCGACCGGCGACGATATCGGCGACAAAGTCTTCAACGGCGCGATGCACGGGAACCACCGCGCCGTCGGCCACGGCGGAGTTTACGGCCAGGTCGGCCGCCGCAATCCGGTCGCCTTCAACCGCCGTGACCCTGGCACCTCGCTGCACTGCCGCCGCCACGGCAAACAGGCCGACGCCCGCGTACAGATCGACGAGGGTGCTCCCCAGGGGAACCTGTGCAACGACGTGCGCCACGAGCGGCTCGAGCAGGTAGCGATTCGCCTGAAAAAACGACAGTACGTGACGCCTCAGCGAGACGGGAGCAAACCCCTGCGCCGCGATGGAATCGACCACGTACACGTCGCCACGCTCATGCCCGGGCGTTGACAGGCCCGTGAGCCCGTCAACGGCCGCCAGCTGATCCAGCGAGCGCTGATCGAGCGTTGTCCGCATCGCGAGGTGCACGACGCGACGAGACGCGTCGAGATTCTCCGAGAGCTCGAGCTCGCCCACCTCGTCGACGCCGCTCGACCGCAGTGTCGAGGCGAAGCGGTCGATGAGGTCCATCGTCTGCGGCAGGAACTGGCGCGTCTGCCGCGGATCGCAGATCTCGTGCGTTCCTTCGCGAAAGAAGCCGGCCAGCCGGCTCCGCAGGTGCAGGCGCGCCCGCATCCGGTAGCCCTCCTCTTTCGAAGCGGCGACCTGCACACTCCCACCGAGACGCATTCCTCCAATGCGCGCCAGTGCGTCAGCGATGACGAGCGCTTTCAGCTCGAGCTGGCGTGCATAAGCGATGTGCGCATAGAGGCACCCGCCGCACAACGGGTCGCCTGGCAGGGAGCGACGATCCCGCGAAGCCTCGTCCACCTCGATCGTCGTGGCGTAGGCGACGCCTTTGCCGAGCCGTTCGACGCGTGCGCGAACCCGTTCACCGGGAATGGCGCCCGAGACGAGGACGACGAGCCGGTCGGTCCGGGCGATCATGCGGCCGCCGGCGGCGGGCTTTTCAATCGCAAGCGGGATAACGTCGCCAACCGAGACCATCGAATGGTGAGACGGACTATGGAAACGCGATCGTGGGAAGCCGCAGCCTTTCACGCACGATGCGATCCATGGCTGCCTCGCGCGCCCGCGCGAACGCCTCGGAAGCCATGCGCGAACGGAAGGCGGTCAGCTCCTCGTCGGCCTCGCGGGCAAGAGCCGCCAGATCCGCCTCGTCCAGCATCGCGCGCGCGCGAACGATGAGCTCGTGATCCAGGCTCGCCAGCCGCTCGACGAGCGCCTGACGCCGTGCGCCCCGCACCCCGCGCGACGCGTCCAGTTCCGCCGCGAGACGATCGAGCAGGTCGTCGAAGCCGGCGTCGAGCACCCCGGTCGCGCGTGCGGAGGTCAGACGCAGCAACGCCCGCTCCAGATGGCCTGGCAGCGAGGCGCCACGGCGCGAAGGAGTCTCGGCAGCACCGTGGCTCGTCGAGTCGTCTGTGCGAACGAGGCCGGTGGACCGGCGCCACTCGTCGAAGAGGTCCAGCACGTCCGCCTCGCAGAAGTCGATGCGCACGGGCCGGCGGCGCCTGCCCTTCGCGTAATACCGCTCGAAGTAGCGATCGATCCCTCGCAGTGCCACCTTGAGCGGCACACCCTGTTCAGCCCAGGCCGACACCAGGTCAAACGACGGTCCGGTGACGCGAATCAAGTGCCCGTCGTTCTTCTGGCAAAGGTAGGTCTCGATCTGGCGGCAATAATCGGGGACGACTGCACGATCCGTCACTTCCATCCTTCTGCCTTCTACTTTCCACTCTCCACTTTCTACTTTCTACTTTCTACTTTCTACCTTCTACTTTCTGCAATCCTGCAATCTGCAATCTGCAATTCCCAGCTCACCTCTGGTTCCGCTCCCAGATGATGCGAAGGCCGTGAAGCGTGATGTCCGGCTCATGCGCTTCGAAAAGGCGCGTCTCCGGAACGATGAGCGGCGCGAGCCCCCCGGTGGCGATGCCCATCGGATTTCCGCCGAGCTCGGCCGACATCCTGGTCATCAGCCCTTCCACCATCCCGAGATAGCCGTAGAACAGACCCGACTCGATCGCGCTGACCGTCGTGTGGCCGATGACGGCGGCGGGCTTGCGGACGTCCACACGAGGGAGTCGCGCCGCGCGCTGGAAGAGCGCGTCCGCCGCGATCTGGGGGCCGGGGCAGATGACTCCACCAAGGTATTCACCTTTCGCCGTCACGGCATCGAAGGTCGTCGCGGTCCCTAGATCCGCGACAATCAACGATCGACCGGATGACCGGCCGTACTGTTCATAGGCCGCAATGCTGTTCGCAATGCGATCGGCTCCCACTTCGCTCGGCCGCTCGTACAGGATCGGCATGCCGGCGTTAGCCACCGGGTCGACGACGAGCGGCTCGCGACCAGTGTAACGCGTGGTCATACTGCGCAGGATCGGTGTCAAGACGGGTACCACGGAACCGATGACGACGGCGTCGACGCGATGGATGTCGAGCTTGTGGTGTGCAAACAACCCCGAGATCATCAACCCGAGCTCGTCCGCTGGCCGCTCCCGCAGCGTCAGCAGCCGCCAGCTTTGATCGAGTCGAAGGCCTTCGAAGACGCCGAGGACGATATTGGTGTTGCCGACATCGATAGCCAGGAGCATGGAAGTCTCACCCCGAAGAACACAACGGCCGAGCGGTCACAACCACATCACTTCGCCGGCGACCACCCGTTCCACACGCTCGCCGACGCGCACGAGCAGCGCCCCCTCATCATCGATTCCCGCGGTGACACCAGCGGACGCCCCAGAGGCGGCCGTCCACGAGACGCGCGCGCCGATGCTTGCCGGCGCCCGGGCGCGCCACGCGTCGAGGATAGCATCGAAGCGACCCTGCAGAAGGTCGCCGTAGCGTCGATCCAGCGCCATCAGCGATTCGGCGAACACCCGCGAGCGATCCACACGTCGCCCCAGTTCGGATTCGAGCGATGTCGTGCGATCTTTCAAGTCCGGAGGGCAGGCCACCCGGTCGACGTTGACGCCGAAACCGAGGACCACCGGATCTGCGACCCCGCCGCCGGTCGACTCCGCCAGAATGCCGGCGAGCTTGCGCCGTCCAATCTGCAGATCGTTCGGCCACTTCACCTCCACACGCAGACCGGATGCTTCCTCGATAGCCTCCGCCAGCGCGACGCCAGCCGACAACGTGAGCAGCTGCCTTGCGCGGCGCTGCCGATCCGGGGAAGCCTGTCCGGGGAGCAGGACCGTCGAGACGTACAGGCCTGTGCCGGGCGGCGAGAACCATTTGCGCCCGAGCCGTCCACGCCCGGCGGTTTGCGCATCCGCGACGACGACGGCGCCGTCGCGCGCTGATCGGGCAGCCAGCGCAGCCGCCACGTCGTTGGTCGATCCGGTGACGGGAAAATAGACCACCGACGAGCCGACCCGGATCAGATGTGGGCGCGCTGCAGCCAATGCCTCGGCGAGTTCGGCGGGCAGCGGCGCCGAGCCCGTGTGTTCGGAGCTAAAGGGGCTCGAGCTCAAAACTGATGTCAACCGCTGGCGCTGAATGCGTCAACGCGCCGATTGAAACGAAGTCCGCGCCGGTGGACGCCAGCTCCGCCATCCGCTCGAGCGTCACACCGCCCGAAATCTCGGTCAGCGCACGGCCGCGCGTGCGCCGTACGGCCTCACGCACCGCGTCAGGCGACAGATTGTCGAGCAGAATCTTCTCCGCACCCACCGCCAGCGCCTCGTCCACCTGATCGAGCGACTGCGCTTCGATTTCGATCGGCCAGCCGGGACGGGCATGTCTCATCCGCTCCACCGCGGCACGGACGCCTCCGGCGAGCCGGATGTGATTGTCCTTGATCAGTACCGCGTCGAACAGCCCGCTCCGATGGTTCGACCCACCTCCCGCCCGTACGGCATATTTTTCCAGCGCTCGCAGATTTGGCGTCGTCTTGCGCGTGTCGAGGACGATCAGCCGCCCGCCCGCGGCGTCGACGAATCGTCGCGTCACCGTCGCGATACCCGACAAGCGCTGGAGAAAATTGAGTGCCGTGCGCTCGGCGGTCAGAAGCGCCGACGCGGAACCGATAACATCGGCGATGACCTCGCCCGCCGCGCATCGGGCGCCGTCAGGCTGGCGGATCTCGAGTGAGAGAGGGGACCCCGATCCGCTCGCCTGCGAATGAACCTGGCGGATGGCCTCGAAGGCCACCTCCAGCCCGGCAACCACGCAGTCCGCCTTGGCGAGAAAAATCCCGTGCGCGAGCTGCGTCGCCGAGACCGTGGCGGCCGTCGTGACGTCTCCATATCCGACGTCCTCGTCCAGCGCCTGCCGCACAATCTCGCGGTACTTTGACGGATCGAGCGGATCGATCACGGCGCCGGCTCGGCGTCTCCCGTGCGGCTCCCGCCTGGGGCCTCGTCCACTTCGTACCCCTGCACGAGGATGTTCCGTGGCTCTCCAACGACCAGCTCGAAGGCCCGCACGCGAAGTGCGGAGCGAAGATCCGCTTCGACCACCGGCATCAAGTCGAGCTCGGCGCGCCCGGCTCGGATGACCACACCACTGATGGGGACTTTCAACGGCTGTTTGGCTTCGGAGCGCTGTTTCCTCACCTCGAAGAGCACCTGGGTGGCCCAGTCGTAGGCTGACTCATCGGCCTGCTCGACCCGTTCGTGGTCGGCGCCACGCGACCGGAGCTCCTCGGGTTTTGGCCAGGGCGCGACATGAATCGAGCCGGGCTGCCACCACGACCAGACTTCTTCGGTGACGAAGGGAAGGAACGGCGCGAACAGCCGCAGCAGGACGGAGAGGGACGCGCTCAACGTGGCGTTGGCCGATGCCGCTCCTTCGGTTCCCTGTTCACCGTAGCGTCGTCCTTTCACGAGCTCGAGGTAGTCGTCGCAGAAACGCCAGAAAAAGGTTTCGGTGCGCTGCAAGGCGCGAGCGTAATCGTACGCGTCGAACGCTTCGGTCGCCTCCACGACGACCGATTCGAGCTTCTTCAGGACGGCGCGGTCGACGGGGGCGACGACAGTCCCACGCGGCTCGGCGACGCTGAGCGCGAACTTGGACGCGTTCAAGACTTTGATCGCAAGGCGCCGCCCGACCTTCATCTGATTGGGATCGAATGCCGTGTCGGTGCCTGGCGCCCCTTTCGCGGCCCAGTATCGGACACCGTCCGACCCGTGCTCCTCGAGCAGCGCCATCGGCGTGACGACGTTGCCCTTCGACTTGGACATCTTCTTGCGATCGGGATCGAGCACCCAGCCCGAAATGGCCGCGTGCCTCCACGGCAGCGTGCCGTGCTCGAGCTCCGATCGAAGCACGGAATCGAAGAGCCAGGTCCGGATGATGTCGTGCGCTTGCGGACGGAGATCCATCGGAAACGTCCGCGAAAACCGATCCGGATCGTCCAGCCACCCGCAGGCAATCTGCGGCGTCAGCGACGACGTCGCCCAGGTGTCCATGATGTCCGGGTCGCCAACGAAGCCATCGGGCTGCCCTCGCTGGCCCGCCTGATAGCCGGCCGGCGTGTCGGTCGATGGATCGACCGGCAGCTGATCGTCGCTCGGCCAGAGCGGCCGTTCGTAGTTGACGCGACCCTCCGCGTCCAGCGGGTACCAGACCGGAAAAGGCACGCCGAAGAACCGCTGCCGGCTGATGCACCAATCGCCGTTCAAGCCCGTCGTCCAGTTCTCGAAACGCGTCTGCATGTAGGACGGGTGCCACTCGAGCTCGCGGCCACGTTCGAGCAGCCGATCGCGGAAGTCCATCGTCCTGACGAACCACTGGCGGCTGGTGAGAATTTCGAGCGGGCGATCGCCTTTCTCGTAAAACTTGACGACGTGTGTGATAGGCCGTGGCTCGCCCACGAGGTCGCCCGATTCGCGAAGCTGCGACACGATCACGGGCTGCGCCTTCGCCGCGGACAGACCAGTCAGCTGATCGTAGTACCCCTGGGCCCGGACCGAATCGACCGATTCCCAGCCGGCCGCGCCCCACGTCGCCCGCCCCAGCGTGCCGTCTGGCTGGATGACGGCGCGGACGGGCAGCCCCAGCTCCCGCCACCACGTGACGTCGGTAATGTCGCCGAAGGTGCAAATCATCGCGATACCGCTGCCCTTCTGCGGATCCGCGAGCGCATGAGGCTTGACTGGCACTCGCGCGCCAAACAGCGGCGTCACCACCTCCTGTCCGAACAACGGGCGGTAACGCTCATCGTCGGGGTGGGCCACGAGCGCGACACAGGCCGGAATCAGTTCGGGCCGTGTCGTTTCGATCTCCACGGCCGCGCCATTCCCCGCCGGGTTGATACCGGAGACGCCGTCCGACAGAGCGAAGCGGATGCGGTGATACGCGCCAGGGCGTTCGCGGTCTTCAAGCTCCGCCTGAGCGACCGCCGTCCTGAAATCCACGTCCCATAGGGTCGGCGCCTCGAGCTGGTAGACAAGTCCTCGCCGCGCAAGATTGAGGAACGCCCGCTGTGAAACGCGTTGGGCCGCCCTGCTGATGGTCGCGTAAGTCATCGCCCAGTCGACCGAGAGTCCCAGGTGCTTCCACAGGTGCTCGAACGCTTTCTCGTCCTCGACGGTCAGCCGCGTGCACAACTCGATGAAATTGGGACGCGACACCGAGATCGGATGCTTTTCCGGCTTCGCAGGCGGAACGAAGGAAGGATCGTAGGGCAACGAGGGATCGCACCGGACGCCGTAGTAGTTCTGCACGCGCCGTTCTGTCGGCAACCCGTTGTCGTCCCAGCCCATCGGGTAGAACACGGCCTTGCCGCGCATCCGTTGAAAACGGGCGACCAGGTCGGTGTGCGTGTACGAAAACACGTGACCGACATGGAGCGACCCGCTGACCGTGGGAGGCGGCGTGTCAATCGAGTAGACGTCGGCGCGCGGGCGACTGCCATCGAAACGATAGACGCCGGAGGCTTCCCAGAGTGGAATCCATTTCGACTCGAGGCCTTCGAGCGCGGGCTTGTCCGGAATCCGAAGGGGAGGCAACGACATCCGGACAGCGTACAACAACTACTGAATAGAGGCTTTGATCCTCTCGATTTCTTCGCGAACCAGCCGTTCCGCCACGCCGGACACGAGCTCAGCGACCATTTCGCGCACGATCCGATCGGAGATGCGCTCGACCACGCGACGGGTTATTTCTTCCATCGCCTCTTCGCTGAGCGCCCCGGTCGTCGGAGCTGACGCCTGGACGGGCCAGGCGGGCGGCGCCAACGGCATCGGCTCGCGTTGTTCCGCCGCGAGGATTGCCGCGAACGCGTCGGGCAGCGACGGGAGCTCTGATCGCGGCAGTTCCTCGGCAGGTGGAGCAGCTGTTGGGGGCTGCGGCATCGTGAAAGGTCGCTGCGGCTCCTCCGGTTCCTCCGGCACCGAACGCGGCGCCGTGTCTCGATCAAAGTACGAGGACGCGGTAGTAACCGGCTCGTCGTGAGACGGCGCCGGCGGCGATGTTTGCACGCCGGCGAACCAGTCGATCGACAACAGCGAGGACGCGGACGTTTCAGTCGGATGAGTCTCGACCGGACGGTGCTCCGAAAGCGTCGCAAACGCCTCGTCGAGCTGGGCAAAGTAGCTGTCCAGCCTCGCCACCTCCGATGCGGGCGTACGATCCGGTCTCGCGTGGGGCAGCTCGGCGGCCGCAGCTGCCTGGGCCTGGCGCGGATCGTGTGCGGGACGCGCGAGCAGCTCCTTGACGCGCGCGATGACCTGTTGAGGCTCAAACGGTTTCGCCAGGATACCGTCGCACCCTGCCTCCGCCGCCCTTTCGTGGTCCACAGGCTCGAAGGCGCCGGTCAGCAGGAGAACTGGGATGTGCTCCAGGCCCGGCGCACTCTTGATGTGCTGCGCCACTTCGTAACCGCTGCGACCGGGCATTCCCGCGTCCACCAGCACGATGTCGGGCGGGTCGGAATCGATCCGGGCAATCGCCTGGTCACCGTCGCCGACGGAGACGACGTCGATATCCTCATCGGCAAAGGTAAGCTCGATCACGCGTTGGATCGTGAGGCTGTCGTCGGCGAGGAGAAGAGTCTGTGGCACCTTGGTCTTATCGGTTCATGCAAATCGGATGAACAGGTTCCATACGCACTAGCTCTGCCTCGCATGGGCATGGATGAAATCGATGATTTCCTGCATGGGGGTTCCCGGCAGAAAGACCCCCTTGACGCCCATTTGCTTGAGTCCGGGCACGTCCACGTCGGGGATGATCCCGCCAATCAACACCAGCACGTCGTCCATGCCCCGCTCTTTCAAAAGAGCCATCAGCCGCGGGGCGATGTGGTTGTGGGCCCCGGACAGAATCGACAGGCCAATGACGTCGGCATCTTCCTGCAGAGCTGCCGCGGCAATCTGCTCGGGCGTCTGCCTGAGGCCCGTATATATGACCTCCATCCCCGCGTCTCTGAGCGCGCGAGCGATGACCTTGGCCCCCCGGTCGTGGCCGTCCAGACCCGGCTTTGCGATGACCACTCTCAATCTCCTGGGCATCGTTCCATTGGGTCATCTAGATGACTGGGGTCTCCTCGTACTCCCCCCACACGTCGCGCAGAGCATCGCACATCTCGCCGATCGTTGCGTATCCCCGAACCGCTTCGAGAATCGGCAGCATCAGATTCTCCTTGCCAGCCGCCGCCGCGCGAAGTCGATCGAGAGCACGCCGGACGCGTTCCCCGTCGCGTTCACGGCGCAGTTTCGCGAGTTTCACCAGCTGGCTCTCGCCGGCGCGCTCATCGATGTAGAGCGTCTCGACAGGCGGCTCGTCCTGCTGGACGAACTCGTTCACGCCGACAATCGTCCGTTCCCTCCGTTCGACGGCCTGCTGAAAGCGATAGGCGCTCTCGGCAATCTCTTTCTGCGGAAACCCGATCTCGATCGCCTCGACCATCCCGCCCATCCGGTCGATGGCATCGAAGGAGGCCTGCGCTTCGTCCTCCAGGTCGCGGGTGAGCTTTTCAACGAAATACGCGCCCCCAAGGGGGTCGACCCAATCGGCGACACCCGTTTCGTGCGCGATGATTTGCTGCGTCCGGAGGGCGAGCGTCGCGGCCGCCTCGGTCGGAAGGGCGAGCGCCTCGTCGAGCGAATTGGTATGGAGCGAGTTCGCGCCGCCGAGCACGGCCGCGAGCGCCTGCAGCGCCGTGCGGACGACGTTGTTGTACGGCTGTTGCGAGGTGAGCGAGACGCCTGCGGTCTGCGCGTGAAACCGCATTTTCCAGGAACGTTCGCTCTTCGCTCCAAAACGGCCGCGCATCGTGCGCGCCCACAATGCGCGTGCCGCCCGGTACTTCGCAATCTCCTCGAAGAAGTCGCTGTGTGCGTTGAAGAAGAACGACATGCGCGGCACGAACTCGTCGACCTCAAGGCCGGCCTCGATCCCGGCCTGCACGTACTCGATGCCGTCGCGCAGCGTGAAGGCCAGCTCCTGCGCGGCGGTGGCGCCGGCCTCCCGAATGTGGTAGCCGCTCACCGAGATGGTGTTCCACGAAGGCGTTTCGCGCGCGCAGAAGGCGAAGACGTCGGTGATCAGCCGCATCGAGGGCCGCGGGGGATAGATGTACTCCTTCTGCGCGATGAATTCCTTGAGGATGTCGTTCTGGATCGTGCCCGACAGCGAGCGCCAGTCGGCGCCCTGACGCTCGGCGACGGCCAGGTACATCGCGAAGATCATCGCCGCCGGCGAGTTGATCGTCATCGACGTGGTGATCTGACTGAGGGGGATGCCGTCGAAGAGCGTCTCCATGTCGGCAAGCGATGCGACGCTGACGCCGCACTTCCCCACCTCGCCAAGCGACAACGGGTGATCCGGATCGCGGCCCATCAGGGTCGGCAGATCGAATGCCACGCTCAACCCGGTGCCCCCTGCGGCCAGCAGCGCTTTGTAGCGCCGATTGGTGTCCTCCGGCGTTCCGAACCCGGCAAACTGCCGCATTGTCCACAACTTGCCACGATAGCCCGTCGAATGAATGCCACGGGTATAGGGGAAGGCGCCGGGGTCGCCGATGTCGCGCGCGTAGTCGATGCCCGCGATGTCGTCGCGCGTGTAGAGGGGGTCCACCGGTCGACCTGAAATGGTCGTGAAGCGCTGGTTCTCCGCCACCGTCTTCATCGTGCTCCGATTATACGGTGGGCCTCGACAAGGACCGGAGCCCTCCTTGCTCCTTCGGGCGCATGCCCCCACGACATCCGGACCATCTGAGGACCTACGCGCACCACGCCTCCCATCGTTTTGCCCTGCGTTTCCGCGCCGCAGACCGACGCCGGCCGTTCGTCTCCGCCTCACCGGTCGAGCTGGTCCTGTCGCAGATTCGACGCAGCGCGGTCGAGGAACAGTTTGCAGTATTAGCGTACTGCTTCATGCCCGACCATCTGCATCTGGTGGTTGAAGGCAAGGCGCACGATTCCGATTGCAGACAGTTCAGCATTCGCTCGCGACAGTACTCGGCGTTCTACTACCTCCGCCAGTTCGGCGAACCCCTCTGGCAACCTCGTGCGCTCGAGCACGTGCTGCGCGACCGCGAGCAGGCTTTCAAAGCGGCGCGGTACATTCTGGAAAACCCGGTCAGAGCGGGCCTGGCGGCGGCGGTCGCCGACTACCCCTTTCTCGGATCGCTCGTCTACCCGCTGTCCGAGCTCACCCATCGACTATATTTGCACCATGCCTGACCACGGACCGCTGTTCGCCGCCATGCTCGAGGAGTTCTGCGACGCGGCGCGCCGGCTGAATCTCGATCGTGGCATCTGGGAAATCCTCACGCATCCCAAGCGTCAGATTATCGTCTCGTGCCCGGTCCAGATGGACAACGGCGCGATCCAGGTCTTCACGGGTTACCGCGTCCAGTACAACATCACCCTCGGCCCGGCGAAGGGCGGCATCCGGTACCATCCGGGGGTCTCGCTCGACGAGGTCACCGCGCTGGCCGCCTGGATGACGTGGAAGTGCGCCGTCGCCCACATTCCGTTCGGCGGCGGCAAGGGCGGCATTATCTGCGATCCAGCGAAGATGTCGCCTCGCGAGCTCGAGGCGCTGACACGCCGCTACGTCGCCGAGATCATCGACGCGATCGGTCCCGAAAAAGACGTGCCGGCGCCGGACGTCAATACGAACGAGCAGGTGATGGCGTGGATCATGGACACCTACTCCATGCACGTCGGACACACGGAAACGGCCGTCGTCACAGGCGAGCCGCTCGAAATGGGCGGCTCGCTCGGCCGGCGCGAAGCCACGGGACGCGGCGTCGCGATCATGGCCCGGGAGGCGTCGGACCACGTCGGCCTGGATATCAAGGGTGCGTCAGTAGCCATCCAGGGTTTCGGGAACGTCGGCTCGGTCTCCGCGGCGCTCCTGGCCGGCCTGGGAGCGCGAGTCGTCGCCGTCACCGACTGGAAGGGCGGCGTGTACAACTCCAAGGGCCTCGATATCGACGCGCTTGCCACGTACGCCGCCGAAGAGAAAACGGTAGAGGGCTTCGCGGGCGGCGAGGCGATCACCAACGAGAAGCTCTTTGCGCTCCACGCCGACATCCTCATACCGGCCGCGCTCGAGAACCAGATCACGATGCAGAATGCGCCGGGAATCCGCGCGAAGATCGTCATCGAGGCGGCGAACGGCCCGGTAACACCAGACGCCAACAACCATCTCCACGATCGAGGCGTCTTCGTCGTTCCCGACATTCTCGCCAACAGCGGCGGCGTGACGGCGTCGTACTTCGAGTGGGTTCAGGATCGCTACGGCTATTTCTGGACCGAACGCGAAGTGAACGAGCGCCTCGAGGCCAAGATGCGCGAGGCCTTCAAGGCCGTGTCGGCGACGTCATTCAAGTACGCAGTCGACATGCGGACGGCCGCCTATATCGTCGCCATCCACCGTGTGGCGACGGTGACGAAAATCCGCGGGATGTATGCGTAAACGAGGGGGAGGGTGGAGGTCGGAGGCTAGAGGTTAGAGGTTAGAGGTTTGGTGAGGCCCGTCGCCCAATCCTCGTGCTCGGGCCGGTTACAACACTGTTCTCCCATTCCTCCGGAGTCTTCATCCGATGTACGCCCCAATCGAGGCATCCAGTCGGAAGAATAGTTCCGGCTCCACGAGTTCGAGCTCCAGCAGGTGAAGCGCCCCATCGTTCTGGCGGAATCTTACCGTAGTTTGTCGTATCCGCCACCTTCCGCTGTCATGGCTATCGTTCCACAATAACTGAGCCCTATGTTCAGGAGGACCCATGAGCTCACTGGTCACTGAAGTACCAGCCGCACCGCCAACGTCGCTTTGCGCCACTTCGAGGAGATGTTGGCCTTCGAAACAGATTGTTGGGATGTGCACGAGAGCATGAAGGCTCCCGGACCCGACTTTGTGCTCGTCGATGTCCGGGGCCCTGCCTCGTTCTCGGAGGGCCATGTACAAGGCACCATCAACATCCCGCACGGCAAGATCACTGAGTCGCGAATGGCAGCATTCCCGAAGGATACGCTGTTCGTCGTCTATTGCAACGGACCGCACTGCAACGGTGCGAACAAGGCCGCCGTGCGGCTCGCCCGACAGGGGCGGCCCGTCAAGATGATGATAGGAGGCGTCACCGGATGGGTGGACGACGGCTTCACGCTGGTCACCAGCGTAGAACGGGTCCCCGACCGAGCCTCGTGATCCGGCTGGCACGGGCGAACGACGCGTCGACCATCTCAGCGTTGTGCCAGGTGCATGCGGCATACGAGCGAAGTTCGTTCGACGCCGCTGGTCACGCGGAACGACTGGAGTCGTTCCTGGCGGGCCCTTCGCCGCGGCTGCCCTGCTGCCTCATTCTGTTGCGAGGTTTATGAGATGGCTTCCAGCCCCCAGCCTCCAACCTCTAGCCCCTGGCCTCTACGTTGTGACCCTGAAGCTGACTCTCTCGGTGATCTGTCCCGCACTGCTCGTGGCGGCCAGCTCCAGCAGATACTCCCCGCTGGCCAATCCGGCCAGCGAAACCTCGATTTCGCGCTGATCCCCTCGTCCTACCTGGACGTTGAGCGTGCGCATCGGCTGGCCGGCGAAGTTCAGGAGCCGCGCTGACAGCGACACCTCGGCGCCGCCCGGAGCGTAGGCAGGAAACCTGATCAGAAGGCGTTCCGAGCGGCTGAACTCGCGAGACGATACCGGGACAGCGTCCGGATTGTTGTGAAGCGCCCGGAGTTCGAGCGCGTTCCGTGCCCGCAGGAATTCCGGAGTCCCAATCGTCACCTTCCCACGGACATCGCGGACCTCGAGGTCACGGACGTCGGAATCGATCTGACGGCGCGTGGCGTCTTCAATCTTCATGCGCAGCTTCAGGCGACCGGGCTCTGTCTCGAACACCGCACTCGAGGGTTCGGCGCCTTTCGTCACGACCGGTCCGGTCGGCAAGACCGGACCCTGAAAGACGATCTTGTCGTTGTCGCCAAGCACGGTCAGTTCGAGTCGGGCCGCCGTCAGCGACGTGGCGGCACCGGGCATACCCGGGGTCGGCTCCCACACGAACGTCACGCGCATCCGGCCCGCGTCGGTGAGCGAAAGGCCGAACCACGGTCGGATGAGCGGGCTGTTGCGGCGCATCGGCTCGACCCGAACCGGCGGCGCCGGCCGGTTCGCCAGCGCGACCAGCTCCGCTCCGAGACGGTCGCTGACCGAGGGCGCCCAATACCCGGCTCGCGCACGCACCTGTACACCCGGCTGTTTGACCTTCACCTGGACAGGGTGGAACCTGCCGCTTTCGTCGAGCGCTCTCCTGTAGGTCAACAGGTAGTATTTGCTCGCGTCGGCCAGGGCTGCCCTGATAGGTGCGGTCAGATCGCCGGTGGACGTGGTCGTCACGATCTGCCCCCTGGTGGCGTCAGCGAGCCCGAGAACGGGGCTCGCGGCTGTTCGGCCTTCGATCGGTTGCGGATCGATCGGATAAATCGACACGTGACCGCGATTCGCGGAGCGGGTGACCGAGTCGACCGTGGCCAGGAACTCCTGACCACGACGCGTCGGCGAGGGATCCAGTCCTTCGGTGACCACCAGCAGCGTCTTCCGCCGATCGTTCAACGAACTCAGCCGGACCGCCAGCGCGTTGAGGGCCGATACCGCGACCTGTGCTCGCGCCGCCTCAATCCGATCGGATGTACCCGACATGTAGGTCCGCTCGTAATCCGTTTGCGGCGCAAGGTCTCCCTTCCTCCCCTGGAGCGTCGCAACCGCGCTGCGGACGTCGGCGAGGCTCGCGGCCGGCTGAAGGGTGAAAAGCGAATCGAGCGGTTTCATGACAATCACCACGTCGTTCGGACCGAGGTCGCGCTCGACAACCTGAAGAAGCGCATCGCGCGCGCGATCGGCATTCGGACCGGCCGTGATGTGGTATTCGTCGAGGTAGATGCCTATCGCCCGCGCGTCGTCCTCGACGAAGCGTGCCTCGTCGAGCGTCACCGCCGTCTCTCCTTCCTGAACCTCGAAGTCGCTCGGAGCGAGCGTACGCACGACCGCTCCCCGCCGGTCTACGGCGATCGCGTCGATGCGGATGCGAGGAAGAGCGCGGTCCTCCTGTGCGTGAAGCGTTGAGGAAATGGTGAACGGACCGATGCGTTCCAACGAAGCGGCGGCCACACAGGCCAGAACCGCTATCGCGACGGCGCTACGGGGTGACACGGAAGCCGACGAGCTCTTGAACGTCGCCCGCCCTGAATTCGAGAACATAGTCGCCCGGCGCCAGTCCCGCCAGCTGGAGCTCGACTTCCTGGCATTCAGGCGCCGTCGACGGCCCGACCTTAACGTCGTTCATCGGCTGCCCCGTGCGATTGAGCAGCCGCGCCGTCAACGCCGGCGTCGTGTTGCCCGGGCCGTAGGCGGGTACGCGAACGAGCAGGCGCTCGGTTCGCGAGAACTCGCGGGTTGCCGTCGGCACCGCGTTAGCGTCGCCCTTGACCTGTTGATAGTCGCGCGCCGTTCTCGCCCGGAATACCTGCGGTGTGCCGACGATCGTGTCGGCGGCCGACAGATCGGGCACGGCGAAGTCCCGGTTGACGGTATCGAGAACCTGCGACGCGCTTCCCTCGACCGACACGCGAAGTTGAATGGTGCCGGGTGGGGCGTCGAACGTCACACGGGAGTCCTTCGTTCGACCGCGGAAGTACGGGTCACCATCCGCGCCGGCTGCCATCAGCATGATGCCGGTGGGCGCCTCGCTTCTCGGGTCGGACGCTCGGGGGGCAGGTTCCCAGACGAACGTCACCTTGGTCTTGCCGTCCGCACCGCGAGACGTCCCCATCCACGTTCGCACGAGGTTGTACGAAGCCGCTGGGACCGCGATGGATGCCAGCGCGTTGTTGAGAGCGGCGGGCGTCTCGGCCTTCGGGGCGGTCGCACGGGCCACGTCCTGAACCGTCAGCGCCCAGTATCCCCGCCTCGCGCGAACCTGAACGCCCGGGCGGTTGACCCGAACCTTGATCTCGTGGAACTTCCCGTCCGAGGGCGCCTGATTCGAGTTGTAGCCGAGCAGGTAGTACCCGCTCGTGTCGCGGACGACCTGGCTCATCCCGACGGCGAGGTCGTTTCGGTTGACGATCGCGCGGCCGTCAGTTTCGGCCGCGAGCGTTCGCAGCGTGTCCATGGAGGAGTTGAGGTACTGGCGATCGGTTACCGTGTTCACCGCGGGCTGACTCAGGTCGAACTCGGAGACCGGAAGCCCGCGCGGATCGACTGCGTAAATCGCGACGTTGTTCTTGTTGGCGAGACTCCACACCTCGCGCAGCGACAGAGACAGCTGGCTGTCAGAAAAGAACGTGCGGCTGTCCTCGCGCGGGTTGTTGACGGCCGCGTCCGGATTGTCACGATTGGGATTCTCGAGTCCCGGCAGCGACGCGACAGGATCACGCAGTTGCGGCGGCAGCGTGTTGCTGTACCCCTCGCTGATCAGGATCAGCGCCTTGCGGCCTTCCTTGAGCGAGCCCATGTGGTTGATAAGGCTCTCGAGCGCCGACAGCGATATCTGGTTGCGAATCCGCTCGACCTCTTCGGCCGGGTAGTTCGCGTACTGCGCTTCGCTCGCGTTGCGCGGCTCGTAGTCGCCCTTGCGCCCCACGAATGTATTCAGCGCCTGCATGATGCGCCCGTGATCGCGCGTCATGCGCACCGACGAGACCGGCTGCAGCGGATACATGATCCCGATCATGTCGGTCGGACCCAGGGTTGAAATGAACTGAGCGATGGGCTCGCGAACCGTGATGCTCGCGCCGCGGCGCGTGTGATAGTCGTCGAGAAAGATCGCGAACAACCGCACGTCGTCGCGCGCCGCTTCCAGTTCCTCGGTGCTGTCGGACCGGATTTCCCGGGGGCGATCGATATCCGTGACTCCGCCGTCCAGCTTGACCAGCCTGAACGTGTCGACGGTCTGCGGCGCGTTGTTTTCGGTGACCTCGAAGTCACTCTGCTTGAGGTCGGTCACTAGCTGACCGGTCTTGCTGTCGGTCACGATCACGTCCACGCGGACGACGTTGATGCCCGTTCGAAAGACCGGCGGCTGCTGAGCAGCGGGGTCCTGTTGAGCAGGCTCCTGCTGCGCATGGCCGACGCCGCTCACCGCGATCAGAACGAGGCCGAGAGCGGCCCCTCTCCAACGCATTTTACCCATGGTCTTATCTTAGTCGCCCCCGATGCCGCCCAGACACAAGTACTTGATCTCGAGGAATTCCTCGATGCCGTACTTCGACCCTTCCCTGCCGAGGCCCGACTCCTTGACGCCGCCGAACGGTGCGACCTCGGTCGAGATCAGGCCCGTATTGATGCCGATGATGCCGTATTCGAGGGCTTCGGCCACCCGAAAGATGCGCCCGACGTCGCGTCCGTAAAAGTACGCCGCCAGTCCGAACTCCGTGTCGTTGGCCAGACGGATGGCCTCTTCCTCGGTCGTGAAGCGGAAAAGAGGCGCCACGGGCCCGAAGGTCTCCTCGCGGGCGAGCACCATCTCAGGCGTGACCTCGGTGAGCACCGTGGGCTCGAAAAACCGTCCGCCGCGCGCGTGTCGATGACCGCCCGCCACGAGCCGGGCGCCCTTCGTCAACGCGTCGTTGATGTGCTGTTCCACCTTCTCCACCGCGCGATCGTCGATCAACGGGCCCTGTGTGGACTCAGGCTCGAGGCCCGGGGCCGGGTTCAATTTCTGGACCGCTTCGGTCAGCTTCGCAGTGAACCGATCGTACACGCCGCTTTGAACGAGAAAGCGATTCGCGCACACACACGTCTGCCCTGAGTTCCGGTACTTCGATGCGACGGCGCCGGTCACCGCGGCATCCAAATCGGCATCGTCGAACACGATGAAAGGCGCGTTTCCACCAAGCTCCAGAGAGAGGCGTTTGACGGTTCCCGCCACCTGCGCCATGAGCGACTTGCCGACTTCGGTGGAACCGGTGAACGACAGCTTCCTGACCTTGGGGTTCGACGTCAGCTCGCCTCCGATGTCGACGGCCGGCCCGGTGACGACGTTCAGCACGCCTTTCGGAAGCCCGGCGCGTTCCGACAACTCGGCGAGCGCCAGCGCGCAGAACGGCGTCTGCGAAGCTGGTTTCAGCACGACCGTACAACCGGCGGCGATGGCCGGGCCCGCCTTGCGGGTGATCATGGCGATCGGAAAGTTCCACGGCGTGATGCAGGCGGCAACGCCTACTGGTTCTTTGGTGACGAGGATGCGCTTGTCGCGCTGGTGGCCCGGTATCGTGTCGCCGTAGACGCGCTTGGCCTCCTCGCCGAACCACTCGAGGAAGGATGCGCCGTAGACGACTTCCCCCCGTGACTCGGCGAGCGGCTTGCCCTGCTCCATCGTCATGAGGCGGGCGAGATCTTCCTGGTTTTCCAGCAGCAGTTCGAACCAGCGTCGCAGGACCGCGGCGCGTTCCCTGGCCGTATTCCTGCGCCAGGCCGGAAACGCGCGGGCGGCCGCGTCGATGGCGCCGCGCGTTTCGGCGACGCCGAGGCGTGGAACGGTGCCGATAACGTCGCCGGTCGCGGGGTTGTCAACCGCGATCGTCGCGCCCGAGAGGGCGCCGACCCAGGCGCCGTCGATGTAACACGCCTCGCGAAAGAGGTGGGGATCCGTCAGGCCGACCGCTCGGGACGGAGAAGTCATGTCCATCGTGCCCATCTGACGATTCTACGCCGTGCTGATTGTGGAGTGTCCGGCTTTGACCGGACATACCGTGTCCGGCTTCGACCGGACCCGTTGCAGGGTTGCGGCCGGCGACGACCCGAACGAAGTGTGCGAGAATCATCAGCGCGTCGATGTACACCCTCGTTCTCTTCCTGCATTCGTGGCTGCGCTGGCTCGCGCTTGGCGCCGGCCTGGCCGCGGTACTCGCGGCGCTTGGCAAAGGGGGCGAGGACGTCCGCCGTCTCGAGCGGCGGGGACTCGTCTTCATGATCGCGCTCGACACGCAGCTTCTCCTTGGCCTGCTGCTGTACGGCCTGCTGAGTCCGTTTACGAGCCAGGCGATGCAGGACTTTGGCGGCGCCATGCGCGATCCGCTGCTCCGATTCTGGGCCGTCGAGCACTTCACGATGATGCTCATGGCCGCGATCCTGGTTCACGTCGGACGCGTGCTCGCGCGGAATACCGCGGATGCGGGGAAGAAACGCAAGAGGATGCTTGTCTGCTTCGGCCTCGCGTTGCTGCTGATCCTCGTCGGCATTCCGTGGCCGTGGATGGCCGTCGGGCGACCCCTTTTCCGGATGTGACCGGCCGGCGATGACGGTGATTCTGGGTTCGAGCTTCTATGATGCCGACCCGGACACGATGCGGCGGCAGGCGGGGGCGATGGACGCGCTCGCGTCGGTGCCCGATGCCGTCGCCGTCGATTTGCAGTGGCGGGACACCCCTCCGAGGCGTCCCTGGATCCGCACGATTCCGGCGCTCCGGCGCGACTCGACGACCATCACCTCTTCCCCTGGTCGCATCAAGCCCATCGCGAACGAGTCGCTGGACGCGCTGGCCGACATCGCCGAGCGCGAGGGCGCACGGTAACTTCTCTATTTCAACTCGGACATCATCGTCACACCTCGAACGACGGCGCTCGTCACCCGCGGCGGGGCGCAGGCGTACGCCTTTGCCAGGATGGATTTCACGCCGTCAGGAGAGGACGTCGGCACGCTCGTCACGGGATTCGATGCCTTCGCGTTCGAGCTGGCGTGGTGGCGCGCCAACCGTTGGCGGTTTCGTCCGTACATTCTGGGCGAGCCGTGCTGGGACAACGTGTATGCCGCGCTCCTGATGTGTCATGGCGTCGGCCGACTCGTGAACAAGGACGCCGTGATCAGGCACGAGAAGCACGCGGCCACCTGGGGCGGCGGCGCGTTCGCCGAGCACAACAGCTTTCTCGCCTCGCTCGACGCGCGGTACTTCACTTTGTGGGCGACGTATCATGCGCGGCTCTTGGGCGCACGGACGCGGAACGCGAGCGACGACGACGAGCGCGCCATCGCCTCCGACGTCTTCGTCTGGCGGCCGTCACCGGGTCGGGCCCTGTGGCAGGCGGGCCGAAGCCTGAAAGCACGCATCCGGTATCGGAAGCAGCGGGCACGCTGGAGTTCGGGATGACGAGTCGTCGTTGCGGTCAGTTCGAACCGGCACGCCGGAAGTTGATCACGTTCGTCTGGATGATCGTCAGGTTCGTCCCGATGACCCAGAGGGCTTGCCACTGGGGCTTGTCGGCGATCTCTTTGACCTGTCGTTCGATGGCCTTGACAGCCTTGAGGATTTCGTCGCGCTGGTCGCGGGTCAGCACGAATTCTCCGTTCGCCATTCAGCCTCCAGTGATCTTCGAACCGTATGCTCGCGCTAAGGTGCGCTACTGCTGGGGAATGGTAATATGTGAGGTTCCTATCGCGCGTCCCCATCGTCCAGAGGCCCAGGACGTGGCCCTTTCAAGGCCAAAACACGGGTTCGAATCCCGTTGGGGACGAACCTACTTTCACACGGCGGCCGTCCACACGGCGGTCGTAGGCGCGTTCAAGTAGTCGACCGTAATCTCGGTCGAACGTGTCGGCAGACGTGATGCCCTCGCTGCCCAACGGTCCGGTATCCTCCCCCTTCGGCCGTTCGACGGCGATACCGGTGAACAGCTTGTCGAACCGCGTCGGGGCGGTGAAGTCGTAGCCGTCCGCCTCGCCGGTGATGGGGTTCATCCGCAACGCGAACGTGATCCGTCCCTTCAGAACCCGCTGCAACACGGTGCGCGCCTGCGTCGTCGACGACCGCAAGAGCCGCCGCCACTCCGCCAGCCGCGACTCGACGACGGCCGGCGCCAACCGGGGGATCGGGCGGAGGTTCAGGATATCGGTGGCGATGGCGCGCCGTCGGGCCTCCAGTTCGTGCAGCTTGGCGACGATCGACGCGGGCGCGCCGCCGTCGGCCACGATGTCGACCAGCCGCGCGATCCGCTTGTCGATGTCCTTCCGTTCGCGGTCAAGCTTCGTCTGAAGCTCCTGCACATCGTCACGTTCGGACAACTGGACGACCTGCTCGATGGCCTCGGGCGTCAACGCGTGTTCCTCAACGGCGGAGAGGACCGCCTCGTTCAGCTCCTCGAC
>Ga0247825_10000007_pt1 | contig 140244 bp, 151 predicted proteins | sample 13C_Vanillin_Day_FD_194413 | JGI IMG/M metagenome (GOLD analysis project Ga0247825, IMG submission 194413) | Soil microbial communities from agricultural site in Penn Yan, New York, United States - 13C_Vanillin_Day48 | ecosystem: Environmental > Terrestrial > Soil > Agricultural land | place...
CCCCGCCCCCGCTGAAGCCGCTCGGAGCGCGTGCCGCGCCGCTGGAAGCGCCCGCGCTCGAGCCGCCGCGGCTCGCCATAGCCTGGCTGCTGGCTTGGCCCCGACTGGAGTCGCGTTGCGCGGCGCCGCCGCTGCCCACGCCTTCGAAAGCGCCTGCGCTCGAGCCCGTGCGGTTCGCCGCGGCGCGGTCCGCCGCGCCGCGATCAGCCGTGCGATCCGCCGCCGTGCGATCCGCCGCCGTGCGACCGGCTGCCGCGCGATCGCCCGCGGCGCCCTCGTGCCCGCGGTAGTCGCGCCGGGCCTCGGCGCCCGGCACGTCCCTCGAGTACCTCTCTCGGCTCGCGTTATCCCGATATGCCACGCCGCCGCGGTGGCTGGCGTCGTGGCGCCATTGGCCGCCGCTGCCTACGTTGGTGCGATTGAAATTGCGGTCGATGTTCACCGCCTTGTTGACGTTGATGTCGACTTCGTTGCGCCCCCAGTTGAACCCACCGAAAACCGCGCCCACCGTAGCGACCCCGACTCCGAAGGCGAGCCCGGCCCCGAGATAGCCGCCCGGGTAGTAGTAGGGCGGCGGCGCCCAGTAGTACGGCGGATAAGCCGGATAGGCCCACGCGCCGTACACCACCGTGGGGTTATAGGCGGGGACGTATACCACCTCGGGACTTGCCGGCTCGATCTTGATGACGGTCTGCTGGGGGGCCGCTTGCTCGACGACCACCTTCTGCTGCTCGCTCGTCTTCAGGTTGCCCGACTGCTGAGCGCGTTGGCGCAATCGCTGCACGGCGTCCATCACGGACTTCTGGTCGGCGAGGAACGCATCGCCGAGCTTCTGGGTCCAGTCGATCTTCTCGTTCATGGGCTCGAGGACCTGCGGAAACGCGACCAGCGACTTCACGCTGACATCCCATTTCTGGCCCTCGACCGCCTTGAGCGCGGCGTCGCCCTGCACTTTCGGGTTGGCCTTTACCCAGCGCGCCGCTTGCACCACTTCCAACGGATACGTCGAGGCCATGAGCACCTGCGACAGCAGAGGGTCGGGGTAAAGGGCGATCGGTGCGACGAGGGCCTCGATCTCCTCGGGCTTGAACGCGGGCGCGGCGGGCGCAGCTGCAGCCGCCTGCGGCGTGGCTGTGGGCGGCGGGCTCTGACCAGGCGCCATCGCCGGCGCGAATGTGAGAAGACCCGCAAGGATGCGTACGGCCGCTTTCATGGCACGGCGAAACTATGGGCGACAAAACGCCGCTCGCCTATTGGACCTTCGTCCGACTGTCACCGCGCCACGACTTCCTCGTAGAATATTTCCACGGCGACGTCTGTACCGGAACCAGGAGGCTGGAATGAAAGCGGCGCGTTTCTTCGTGCTCCTCGCTCTTGCCTTTTCGACCGGCGCGCTCGCCCAGTTCCCGGCGCGGCCGGTCACCATCCTCGTGCCTATCCCGCCCGGGGGCGCGCCGGACATCGCCGCACGCGTGCTCGCTCAGAAGCTCTCGGACGCGCTCGGCCAGTCGGTAGTGGTGGAAAACCGCACGGGCGCGAACGGCAACATCGCCGGCGAGCAGCTGGCCAAGGCGCAGCCCGACGGTCATACCCTGGCCCTGCTCGCCGACAGCCAGATTGCCATCAACCCGCACCTCTACAGCCGCATGCCGTTCGACACGCTGCGCGACCTGGTGCCGGTTCACACGGTGGCGGTGAACCAGTTCGTGCTGGCAATCAATCCTGCGCTGCCCGCGAAAACCTTCCAGGAGTTCATCGACCTCGCGCGCAACAGCAAGCCCGCGCTCGCCTATGCCTCGGGCGGCAACGGCAGTCAGCACCACCTCACCATGGAAATGCTCAAGCAGCGTGCCGGCATCGAGCTCGTGCACGTCCCCTACCGCGGAGGCGCACCCGCCACGACCGCCACCGTCGCCGGCGAGACCGCCGCGATGTGGGCCGGGAGCTCCAACGCACCGCAAATCAAGGCGGGCCGGCTACGGGCGCTCGCGGTGTCGGGCGGCAAGCGTTCGGCACAGTATCCCGATCTGCCGACCATCGGTGAGTTCTATCCCGGGTTCGAGAACAGCATCTGGCTGGGGCTGTTTGGGCCGGCGGGGATCCCGGGGCCGACGCTGGCTAAGCTTCGTGCGGAGCTGAAGCGGGCGCTCGAGTCGCCAGATGTGAAAGCGAAGTTCAACGGAGCCGGAGGGCTCGAGCCTTACGTTGCGACTCCCGACGAGTTCGATGCGGTGATCCGGCGGGACCACGCCAAATACGCGAAAGTCGTGCGGCAGCTCGGCATCAAGCTCGACTAGATCTTGAAGCTCTCGCGCGTCTCCGGCGCGAACAGCTCCTCCACCGGCACGCGCCGTGCCGTCACGCCCTGCTCGAATGCGTACTGCGCGAACGCTTCCAGCGTCGGCCGGTTCGGCTCGATGCCGTAGGGCCAGAAGTCTTCGCCGGCAAGCTCGCGCCAGCGGCGCGCGTGCTCGGGCAGCCAGGGCATCGGTACGTGCGACAGGCCGATCTCGACCAGCCGCTCCTGGCTGCGGCGCTTGGATTCCCCGAAGGCCTTCAGCAGGTTCATGGCGATCCAGCGGTCGCGCTCGTAGACCGCGCGACGCAGGACGATGACATGCATGATCGGAAAGATGCGCGTCTTGCGAAAGTACGCCGCCTCGAGCTCCTGATAGTCGGGGAAGAGGCGCATGCCTCCCGGGTCGCGGGCGGAGATGACTGCATCGAGCTCACTGCTCGTGAGCATTTGCGCGAGGCTCTTGTCCGGCATCGGCGTCACGCGGATGCCCGCCGGCAGCTGAAGCCGCACCTTTTCCACCCGGCCCGGCTCGCGCACGCCGGCCTGGCGCCAGTCGATCGAAGCAAGGTCGACCCCATACTCGTGCTGCAGCAGGCCCCGGGCGTAGATACCCGCGGTCTGCGCCCATTCCGGGATGCCCACCCGCTTTCCTGCGAGATCTTTGGGAGTCTTGATCGAGGGCCGTACATAGATGGCCGAATGGCGGAACACCCGGGAGGGAAACACCGGGATGGCGACGATGTCGGCGCCCGGCTGCGACAGCAGCGAGATGGTCTTGCCGAAGGACATCTCGGAGGCGTCCCATTCGCGGAACCTGGTGAAGCGGTAGAAGATTTCCTCGATCGGCAGCTCGAGCACCGTGAGCTCGACGCCTTGCGGGTCGAGGGCCCGCGCGTGGTCGTACGGGCTGATCGCGAGGGAAAGCGGAATGCGCATCGTGATAGTATGCAAGCTCCAGCACCCGCATGCCCAACATCCGTCTTCCCGACGGCTCGTCGAAGTCGTTCCCGAACCCCGTCACCGCCGCCGAAATCGCCCAGTCGATCGGACCGGGGCTCGCGCGCGCCGCGCTTGCCGCCAAGGTGGACGGAAAGCTGGTCGACCTCGGCTTCCGCGTGGAATCCGATGCCGACGTCGCGATCGTCACCGAGCGCGACCCCGAAGGCGTCGACGTTCTGCGCCACTCGAGCGCTCACCTGCTCGCGCACGCGGTGAAGGAGCTGTTCCCCGAGGCACAGGTAACCATCGGCCCCGTGATCGAGAACGGCTTCTACTACGACTTCTCGTACAGCCGGCCCTTCACCCCCGAGGACCTGGAGGCGATCGAAAAGCGCATGCACGAGATCGCGAGGCGCGACCTTCCCGTGAAGAGGAGGATCATGAAGCGCGACGAGGCGGTGGAGTTCTTCAGGTCCATCGGCGAGAAGTACAAGGCCGAGATCATCGCCTCCATTCCGCAGGGCGAAGCGATCTCGCTGTACGGCCAGGGCGACTGGATCGACCTGTGCCGCGGCCCGCACGTGCCCTCTACCGGCAAGCTGAAGGTCTTCAAGCTGATGCGCGTGGCGGGCGCGTACTGGCGGGGCGATTCGAAAAACGAAATGCTCCAGCGCATCTACGGCACCGCCTGGGGAAAAAAGGAAGACCAGGACGCCTACCTGAAGATGCTCGAGGAGGCCGAGAAGCGCGACCACCGGCGCCTCGGCACGCAGCTCGACCTGTTCCACATGCAGGAGGAGGGGCCGGGACTCGCGTTCTGGCATCCGAAAGGTTGGGTGCTCTGGCAGCAGGTCGAGCAGTACCTGCGGCGCGTGTACCGCGACAACGGCTACCAGGAGGTGCGCGGCCCGCAGATCCTCGACGTCGGCCTGTGGAAGCGCACCGGCCACTGGGATAATTTCCGCGAGAACATGTTCCTCACTTCATCGGAGAACCGCGACTACGCGGTGAAGCCGATGAACTGCCCGGGCCACATCCTTATCTTCAACAAGGGCGTGCGCAGCTACCGCGAGCTGCCGCTGCGCTACGGCGAGTTCGGCTCGTGCCATCGCAACGAGCCCTCGGGCGCGCTGCATGGCCTGATGCGCGTGCGCGGTTTCGTGCAGGATGACGGGCATATCTTCTGCACCGAGGACCACATTCTCTCCGAGTGCGTGGCGTTCACCGAGCTCCTGCAGAAGGTGTACCGCGACTTCGGGTTCACCGACGTCATTTACAGGGTCGCGACACGCCCGGCCAAGCGCATCGGATCGGATCAGGCCTGGGACAAGGCGGAAGCGGCGCTGAAGCAAGCGCTCGAGAAATCCGGGGTGCCCTATGCCCTGTCTCCAGGTGAAGGCGCCTTCTACGGACCGAAGATCGAGTACTCGCTGAAGGACGGCATCGGTCGGGTGTGGCAATGCGGCACCATGCAGGTGGACTTCAGCATGCCGGGGCTGCTGGGCGCCGAATACGTCGGCGAGGACAACGCCCGGCATACCCCGGTGATGCTCCATCGCGCGATCGTCGGCTCCATGGAGCGGTTCATCGGCATCCTGATAGAGCACTACGCCGGCGCATTCCCTGCCTGGCTCGCGCCCGAGCAGGCGGTCGTCATGAACATCACCGAGCGGCAGGCGAGCTACGCGCAATCGGTCCAAGAACAGCTGTCGAAACAGGGATTTAGGGTGTTCACGGATTTGCGAAATGAGAAAATTTCCTATAAGATCCGCGAACATAGCCTGCAGAAGCTGCCCTACCAACTGGTGGTCGGCGACAAGGAAATGCAGGCTGGAACGGTGGCCGTGCGTACGCGCAGCGGCGAAGACCTCGGGGCGATGAGCCTGGAAGCCTTCACCGCGCGCCTCCGGAGCGAGGCGTCAGCGCGGTAGCACGGCCAATTTTTTCAACGCACTGAGGAGCTTTTCACTCATCGCACTCGACAGTAGATCGCAACGCATCAACCGGGAAATCACCGCCCCGGAAGTGCGGCTGGTAGCGGAAAACGGTGACCAGCTCGGGATCAAGTCGACAGTGGAAGCGCTGCGGCTGGCCGAGGAATCGAACGTGGACCTGGTGGAGATCGCGCCGCTCGCGAACCCGCCGGTCTGCAAGCTGATGGACTACGGCAAGTTCCGCTACCGCGAGCAGAAGAAGGCCCACGAAGCCAAGCTCAAGCAGAAGCAGATCCAGGTCAAGGAAATCAAGTTCCGCCCGGGCACCGACGAGGGCGACTACAAGATCAAGCTCGGCAAGCTGGTGCAGTTTCTCGAGGAAGGCGACAAGGCAAAAGTGACGCTGCGCTTTCGCGGCCGGGAAATGGCCCACAGGGAGTTCGGCGAGCGGCTGCTGCAGCGGGTGCAGAAGGACCTGGACGCCGTTGGGCTGGTGGAGCAGTTTCCGCGGCTTGAAGGGCGGCAGATGGTGATGGTGCTGGCGCCGAAGAAGAAGGCGCTGCCCGGGAAGCCGGAAGCAAGACCGAAGTCGGCGCCGCCGAAAAAGCCGGCGCCGAAGCCCGCCGCGGCTTAAGCGGCGACACAAGTGATGGCCGAGGCCATTTGAAGCGCCCCCGCGTAGGCGGGGACCGCCCGGCGTCATATGAAAAGAGAAGGGTTGTCATGCCTAAGATGAAATCGAAGCGAGGCGCTGCCAAGCGCTTCACCGTGCGCTCCGGCGGCGGCATCAAGCGCTCGCAGGCGTTCATGCGCCACATCCTCACGAAGAAAAGCACCAAGAGGAAGCGCCAGCTGCGCGGCACGACCGAAGTACACCACAGCAACAAGCGGCAGGTGAGGTCCATGCTGCCGTACTCGTCCTGAGGAGCGCGCCATGCCAAGAGTAAAGCGAGGCACGGTCGCGCGCGCGCGCCACAAGAAGGTCCTGAAGCAGGCGAAGGGATTCCGCGGCCGCAGGAAGAACGTCTACCGCGTCGCCAAGCAGGCGGTGATGAAGGCGGGGCAGTACGCCTACCGCGACCGCCGCCAGAAGAAGCGCGTGTTCCGCGCTCTGTGGATCGCACGCATCAACGCCGCGGTGCGCGAGCTCGGCATGACGTATTCGAGCTTCATGTCGGGTCTCAAGCGCGCCAACATAGACATCGACCGCAAGGTGCTGGCCGACCTGGCGGTGGCCGACAAGCCCGCGTTCGCCAAGATCGCAAGCCAGGTCAAGGCGAGCCTCTCGCACTAAGTTGCCGGACGTCGAAAGCATCGTCTCGCGCGCGCTCGCCGCGTTCCGCGCGGCGGGCGATGCCGCGTCCCTGGAGAACGCCAAGGCGCGCTTCCTCGGCAAGGCCGGCGAGCTGACCGCGCTGCAGGCGACCCTCAAGTCGGTTCCCGCGGAGTCCAGGAAGGAGTTCGGCGCGAGTTTCAACGCGGCGAAGCAGCGCATCGAGCAGGCCCTCGAGGCGCGCCGCGCCGAGCTTGCCGACGCCAAGCTCGCCGGGCGCCTCGCCGAGGAGGCGCTCGATGTCACGCTGCCGGGCCGCAGCCGCGGCCGCGGCGGCATCCACCCGGTGATTCGCACCTGGCAGCGCATCGAGGAGATCTGGCGCTCCATCGGCTTCGATGTCGCCGACGGGCCCGAGATCGAGACCGACTGGTACAACTTCACCGCGCTCAACAACCCCGAGAACCACCCGGCGCGCTCGATGCAGGACACGTTCTACGTCGACCTGAACGACAAGGACGGCCTGCCGCTGCTGCTGCGCACGCATACCAGCCCGATGCAGGTGCGCTATGCCCGCATGCACCAGCCGCCCATCAAGGTCATCGCGCCCGGGCGCACCTACCGCGTGGACTCCGACGCCACGCATTCGCCGATGTTCCACCAGGTCGAAGGCCTGTGGATCGACGAGCACATCAGCTTCGCCGACCTCAAGGGCGTGTACGCCGAGTTCCTGCGCCGATTCTTCGAGGACGACAACCTCGAAGTGCGCTTCCGCCCGTCCTATTTTCCGTTTACCGAGCCCTCGGCCGAGATCGACATGAAGTTGAAAGGCAAGTGGCTGGAAATCTCCGGCTCGGGGCAGGTGCATCCCGCGGTGGTGCGCAATTTCGGGCTGGACCCCGAGCGCCACATCGGCTTCGCGTTCGGCTCGGGGCTGGAGCGACTCACCATGCTCCGCTACGGCATCGACGACCTGCGCCTTTTCTTCGACGGCGACCTGCGCTTCCTGGAGCAGTTCTCGTGAACGTTCCGGAGAGCTGGCTGCGCAAGCTCTGCAACCCGGCGCTCTCGGGCAGGGAGCTCGCGCACAAGCTCACCATGGCAGGTCTCGAGGTGGAGGCCTACGAGCCGTTCGGGCCGCAGTTCAGCGGCGTGGTGGTCGGCGAGGTGGTTTCCGTCGAAAGCCATCCCGGCGCCGACAAGCTCACGGTGTGCCGCGTAAGCCAGGGCCCTTCCGTGGTTCAGGTGGTGTGCGGCGCGCCGAATGCGCGGCCGGGCATGAAAGCGCCGCTTGCCACCATAGGGGCGAAGTTGCCGGCTCTGGAAATCACGAAGGTGGCCGTGAGGGGTGTGGAGAGCGAAGGCATGCTGTGCTCGGCGCGCGAGCTCGGCCTCTCGAACGATCATTCCGGATTGCTCGAGCTGCATGCCCGGGCCGAGGTGGGCGCCGATGTACGGTCCGTCCTCAAGCTCGACGACCATGTCCTTACGCTGAAGCTGACGCCGAACCGTGGCGACTGCCTGTCCATGCTCGGCGTGGCGCGGGAGGTCGCCGCCCTCACCGGAGCACCGCTTCAGGCGCCGGCGATCGAGCGGATCGCCGCCAGGAGCGAGGCGCGGCATCCGGTGCGCATCGCCGCGCCGGAGGGTTGCGGCCGCTTCGCCGGGCGGGTGATCCGCGGCGTCAATGCACGCGCCGCCACGCCCGGATGGATGAAGCAGCGCCTCGAGCGCGCCGGCCAGCGCAGCATTTCGGCTTTGGTCGACGTCACGAACTACGTCATGCTGGAGCTCGGCCGGCCGCTGCACGTATACGACCTGGACAAGCTCAAAGGTCCGATCGAAGTGCGCTGGGGCCGCAAGGGCGAAAAGCTGCTGCTGCTCAACGGACAGGAAGTGGAGGTCGATCCGTCGGTGCTGTGCATCACCGACGATTCCGGTGCCATCGGTCTCGCCGGGATCATGGGCGGGGAGAGCACCAAGGCGGATGAGGCAACCGTCAATGTGTTTTTGGAATCGGCGTTCTTCTTTCCCGACGCCGTGGCGGGCCGCGCGCGGCGCTTCAATTTCTCGAGCGATGCCTCGCACCGCTTCGAGCGCGGCGTCGACTTCCGCAACAACCTCGACGGCATCGAGCGGGCGACGCGCCTGATCCTGGACCTCTGCGGCGGAGAGCCGGGACCCTCCGAGGACCTGGTGGTGCGCCTGCCGGACCGCAAGCCGGTACGCATGCGCATAGCGCGGGCGCAGAAGGTGATCGGCGTTCCCGTGCCCGATGCCGAAATGGCCGAGGTGTTCGGCCGGCTCGGGCTGCCTGCGCGGCGCGAGGAGGATGCATTCGTCGTCAACCCGCCGAGCTTTCGCTTCGACCTCGAGATCGAGGAGGACCTGATCGAGGAAGTGGCGCGCCTGCACGGCTTCGAGCGCATCGCCGCCCACCCGCCGCGTGCTGCGCTCACCATGCTGAAAACGGCCGAGGCGACGCGCAGCCTCCACGAGTTGCGCGAGCGACTGGCGGCGGCCGACTATCGCGAGGTGATCAACTTCAGCTTCGTCGAGCCGCAATGGGAAGAGGATTTCGCCGGCGAGGCGAACCCGATCCGCCTGCTGAATCCCATCGCCAGCCAGTTGTCGGTCATGCGCACTTCGCTTATCGGGTCGCTGGTAGACGTGGTGAGGAAGAACCACGCCAGGAAAGTGCCCCGGATACGGGTCTTCGAGGTCGGCCGGGTTTTCCTGCGCGATCCGGCCGCGGCGCGCGGCCCGCTCGCGGTGGCTGGCGTGAACCAGCCGATGCGAGTCGCGGCCGTGGCCTATGGCCCCGCCTTCGCCGGCCAGTGGGACGCTGCGGAGCGCGCGGTGGACTTCTTCGACGTAAAGGGCGATCTGGAGTCGCTGGGCGCTCCACTGGCGCTGCGGTTCGAGCCAGCCGCCCACCCCGCGTTCCACCCGGGCCGCTCCGCCCGGGTGCTGCTGCGCGGCGAGCCCGCCGGCTGGCTGGGCGAGCTCCATCCCAAGTGGCTGCGCAAGTACGAGCTGCCGCAGGCGGCCATTGCCTTCGAGGTCGATGCCGATGCCCTTGCAATGGTCCCGGTTCCCCAGCCGCAAGTACCTTCCCGGTTCCCGATCGTGGTGCGCGACCTGGCGCTGCTCTTCGGTGCCGACGTCCCGGTGCAGGCGATCATGGACGCCATCGGGGCCCGCAAACCGGCAATCGTGCAGTCCGTCCGGTTGTTGAGCCTTTATCGGGGCACCGGCGTGCCTTCGGGGTCAAAAAGCCTTGCGTTTCGGGTAGTTATGCAACATACTGGCCGCACCCTTACCGATGCGGAGGCAGATGCTGCCCGCGACGCGCTGGTAGCCCTGCTGGGCGAAAAATTCTCCGCCAAATTAAGAACTTCGTAGCATGCAGGACCCGGAAATCGAAGCACCAAGGGAGTCGGGGATGACTTTGACGAAGGCCGAACTCGCCGACCTGCTGTTCGAGAAGGTCGGGCTGAACAAGCGCGAGGCCAAGGACATGGTCGAAGCCTTCTTCGAAGAGATCCGCGGGGCGCTGGAGCGGGGGGAGAGCGTCAAGCTCTCCGGCTTCGGTAACTTCCAGCTGCGCGACAAGCCACAGCGCCCGGGACGCAACCCAAAGACCGGCGAGGAGATCCCCATCAGCGCCCGCCGTGTCGTGACTTTCCACGCCAGCCAGAAGCTCAAGGCCATGGTGGAGAAAGCGCGCCATGGAGCAAAGCCGCAGGAAAGCTGAACTTCCCCCCATCCCCGCCAAGCGCTACTTCACCATCGGTGAAGTGAGCGACCTGTGCGGGGTGAAGCCGCACGTGCTGCGCTACTGGGAGCAGGAATTCACCCAGCTGAAGCCGGTCAAGCGGCGCGGCAACCGCCGCTACTACCAGCACCACGAGGTGCTGCTCATCCGGCGCATCCGCGAGCTGCTTTACGAGGAAGGCTTCACCATCAGCGGGGCGCGCAATCGCCTCGACTCGAACGCCGCCGCGCACGACGAAAAGGCCGAGCCCGTGATGCGCAACGGGCGGCCGGCGGCGGCGAACGGCGTCGACCTGGGCGCCATCAAGCGCGAGCTGCGCGCCGTGCTGGACCAGTTACAAGGGTAAAATTCCCGCATCTCTCCGTGTAGCGCAGCCTGGTAGCGCACGTCCTTGGGGTGGACGGGGTCGCGAGTTCAAATCTCGCCACGGAGACCAATCCCGCCCTTGACTCCGGTCGACTGGCTCTGGATCCCGGTCACGGTCTGGGCTGCGCTTGCGCAGACCCTCCGCAACGCGGCCCAGCGCCACCTTACGGCCGAGCTCGGCACGCTCGGCGCGACGCTGGTGCGTTTCCTCTACGGCCTGCCTTTCGCCGGCATCTGGTTTGTCGGGGTGAAGGGATGGGAAGCGGTGCCAGCCCCTCAGCTGAATGCGTCCTTCGTTTCCTGGGTCCTCCTCGGGGCGGTCAGTCAAATTGCCGCCACGGCGCTCCTGCTGCGCACGATGCAGGCGCGCAACTTCGCGTTGGGCGTCGCCTACTCGAAGACCGAGGTGCTGCAGGTGGCGCTGTTCGGGCTCGTGTTCCTCGGCGACCCGATCAGTTTCGCCGCGGCGCTTGCGGTAGGCGCCGGAACGCTCGGCGTGCTGCTCCTGTCGCCGGCGGACAAGGAGCGGCCGCTGCGGACGCTGCTCGCCGGCTGGACCTCGAGCACCGCGCTGCTCGGCCTCGCCTGTGGCGCGCTATTCGCGATGTCCGCGGTCGGCTATCGTGGCGCGACGCTGGCCCTGCCCGGCACGCCGTTCCTCATGGCGGCCGCGTTCACGTTGCTCGCCGCGCAGCTCGTGCAGACATTGCTCCTTGGCGGCTGGCTGCTCGTGCGCGATGCGCAGGTCGTGCTCCGTGTGCTGCAAGCGTGGCGCATATCGCTGTTCGCCGGCCTCATGGGCGCCGCTGCGTCGGCCGGCTGGTTCACCGCGTTTGCGATAGAGCCGGTAGCGCACGTGCGCACGCTCGGCTTGGTCGAGCTGGTGTTCAGCTACGCGGTGTCACGGCGGCTGTTCCGCGAGCGCCTGTCGTCGCTCGAGCTCCTCGGTATGGCGTTGCTCGCGGTCGGGGTCGCGGTGATCAGCCTCGCCGGCTAGTCCCAAGAGAACCGGTAGAAAAGCCCCACGCCGCTCGAAGTACCGGTCTCGGTGCGAACCGACAGCCGCTGCGTCAGCGCGAGGTCGAGTTTCACCAGCGAAGAGGCCACCACGCCCAGCCCCTGCTCGTAGCTGACGTACAGTCGGTCGGACAGGCGCTTGCCCACCGCGACCACTCGATCGCCCACCTCGCCGCTGCCGCGCAGGGAAATCTCGTCCAAGCCGAAGGCCCGCGCAATGCGCCGGTCGAGCGGCATCTGGTCACCGCGTGCGAGCAACGCGCCAGCCGCCGCCTGCAGGAGGCCGAGGTCAGCCTTGCTAGCGTCGCCGGGCGCCCGACCCAGCACGAGCCACGAGAGGCGCTCGCCTACGGGAACCGGCGGCTGCGACACGAGCTGCACCCTGGGCGCGCGCGCCGTGCCGGAGATCTGCACGCCCGCTTCGACTTGCTGGTTGCGGCGCCAGGCAGTGATCTGCAGGGCCGGGTTGTCGAGCGGCCCGTCGAAGATAGCGATGCCCGGGTCGACTTGCAGCCGCTGTCCATACGCCAGCAGCGTGGCGTTGAGCGTCTCGATCCGGCCGTAAGCGCGCAGCTCGCCATCCTGGGTGGTTTTGACCTGCAGCTTCCCCGTGAGCTTTCCCTCCACGCCGTAACCGCGCACTTCGAGATCCCGCCCCAAGTCGAGCTGCACGTCCAGGCCTACTGGCACACGTGCATTGTCCTTCGGCGCTGGGCGCGGATTCCCCGCTATGACCACGTCGTTGCTCAGGCGAGGCAGCCGCTCCTGCTCCAGCTCGATGTAGCCTCGGTCGGCGCGCAGCGCACCGCTCATCGACACCTTGCCGTCCGCGAGCCGCGCGTCGCCCTCTCCGGAGACCGTGAGCCGCAGGTCGGGGCGTGCGAGCAGGCCAAAATGCTCCGCCCGCCAGTCGAGGTGCGCGCCGCTCGCATCGGTGCGCAGCGGCAAGGCGCCGCTCGCGATGAGCCGCCCTCCGCTGCCGCCGATGGAGAACCGTGCTATGCGCAGCCGGTCGCCCTCCAGCACCGCCCGCAATTCGCCGTTCCGCAGGAAAACCCCGTAAGGAGGTATCTGCAGCGCAAGGTCGTCGCCTTCCACGCTGCCGGCCAGGCTCAGCTTGCCGAGCGTACCGCTGCCGCGCAGCTCGGCTGCAAGCCGCCCCTCGACGCGGGTGTCCTTGAGGAGTGGCCGCAGCAGGCTGCGCAGCTCCGCGAAACGTACCTTCGCGTTGAAATCGACTGCCGCGTCGGCGCTGAAGCCCTCCAGCGTTCCGCGCAGATCGGCGGTGCCGTAGCGCGAGGCGAGCGCCGCGGTGGCCCGGAGTGCGCCGTTCACGAATTGCGCCTGCAGCTCGGCCGCTTCAAGCTCGAGAGCGAGCTCCTCGGGCAGTACGACGATATCGCCGGCGCGGCGCCGCAGTGCGAGCGTGCCGTTCAATTCCGGTGCTGCGGCGAGATCCCAGCGGCCATCGACGAGCAGCGACGCGCGGACCCGCTCGGCCAGGCCGCCCGCGAAGATCAGCCACTGCGCAGGCAGGCCTTCGAACTCGCCACTCGAGGCAAGGCGCGACGGGGACCATGACAGTCGGTGCACCAGCAGCTTGCCTTCGCCGAGCTTGGCGAGCAGGCGCCCGAGCTGAATGCTGCCTGGCGCGATACTCAAAGGAGCGGGCGCAACAAGCTCGAGCGGGTACGCGCCGGCGTTGCGCAGCGCGTAAAGCTCGCCGGTCCATCCGGCCGCCTTGCTCCAGCCTCCGCGCGCTCGAGCGGCGAGGTCGAGCCCTTCGGCCTCGAGCAGGACCTCGACGACGTGCTTGTCCAGCTCGCCATCGGCTTTCACCGCGACGGAGTCGAGCACCATGCGGTTCGGTAGCGCGAGCGCGGAAGCCTTCGCCACCACGCCGCCTCGAGGCCGTTCCCATGTTCCGCTCAGGCGGACGCTCGCGCTCAGCCGACCGGACATTTTCTCCACGAACTGGCTCACGTCCGGCGCGTCGAGCTGCAGCGCCAGCTCGTCTCTCGGCCCGCCGAAGCCGCCGCGCGCCGTAATCATCGCTTTGCCGAAACGCGCCTGAGCCTGCAGGCGGGAAACGCGCTGGCGCGTAAGACGGGCGCTGCCGTGGCTGGCAATCGGTTCGCCGCGCAGCGTGCTGTTCTCGATGGTCCAGCGGGCATCGACTGCGAGATCCTCCCGCAGCGTGCCGCTCGCTTGGAGGCTGCCGTTGATCGAGCCTGCGGGGTAGTCGCCGAAGCGTGCGGGATCGAAGTGTGCGAGCTTGAGCAGGGTTTCGAAGCGCACCGGAGGTCCGAGCTGTACCCGAGCGCTGCCAGTCGCCTGCCCTCCGGCGGCTTCGGCGCGCAACGCGCGAATCTCGATCAGGTCGCCGGTGCGCAGCGCTTCCGCCGCCAGGCTCATCCCGTCCTGAGCCAGCGTACCGCGCACGCTCTGCGCCTTCTCGGAGGCGACGATGGCGAGTGGTCCGCTAAGCCGCGTGTGCCGGAGCGTGCTGTGCAAGGCGCGCAAGTCCAGGCCGGCTGCCCGCAGCTCGAGCCGCGCCTGCCGGGGGTCGATGCGTCCGCTGCCGCTCAAGGTCGCGGCGCCGGTAGCCCGCAGATCGTGCAACGCCAGGGAATCGAAGTCGGTGCTGAAGCGCGCATCGAGCGTTGCGAGGGGCACGCGTTGCGCGTCGAGCGGGCCGGGCTCGGCATTGCGCAGCGCAAGCGTTCCTTGGAGGGCCTGCGCTGCCGCCGTGGCGCTTACCTCCAGGGAGAGAGAGGTGCGCGGCCATTGCGGCTGCAGCCTGCTCAGGTCTGCGGGACCGGCGCGAGCGTCGAGGGCCTGCAGGGGCTGCTCGGCAAAAGGGCTTAGCACGGCCGTCGCGGTAACCGGAATGTCGACCACAGTTGCCGATATGCGCGCCTCCAGGCGCTGCAGGGCGCCGGCGAGCTGAACTTGGGCGCGCGCCGGATACGTGGCTTCGCGCACGGCGAAGGACGCGTTGCCCGAGATTGCGCCGTTCTCGAGAACTGCAGCATCGTTCAGCTCGAAATCTACGATGATGATGTCGCGGAAGCCGATGCGGGCGATCTCCGCGGTTTCAATCCGGATGCCTAACGGAATCTCCGGCGCGCCCGACGGCTTGCCGCCGTCCCGGGCAAGCGCGATGTCCAAGGATTGCGCGCGGAGAGAGCGCAGCCCGGCGCGCCCGCCGAGCACGGCGAGCAGCTCCAGCTGCAGCTCGCCTCGGGCCAGCCGGATATCGGTGCCGCCGTCGCGAAAGCGGATTTCGTCGAAACCGATCCGGCCGGCCAGCGCGCCGCGCAAGCCGGTCAGCGAAAGCCCGCCACCGGTTGCCGCGGCGATCATCGCCGCGGACCAGCGCAGCCCCGACTGCGTGCCGAGCAGCCATGCCCCGCCTGCCGCCAGCATGGCGAGGGCGATCCCGACGACCGCGAGCAGCCACCTCATCAGAACGTGTAGCCGACGGAGAAGTGCAGGCGCCACTGCTGCGTGCGCTCGCCATAGGCCAGGTCGGCGCGGATCGGGCCGATCGGCGTACGAAAGCGCGCGCCGAAACCCGTGCCGACGGCCGCCTGCAGCTCGCTGCCGCCGTCCCACGCGTCGCCTGCGTCGACGAAGCCTGCGAGCCCCCAGGCTTCGGTGAACCAGTGGATGTACTCGGCGCTCATGACGATGAGCCGGCGCCCGCCGACGATGGCATTGGCCAGCGGTACGCCCAGGCTCTCGAAATCGTACCCGCGGACCGTCTGGTCGCCTCCCGTGCGGAACAGGAAGGTCGAGGGGATACCTTCGCGGCTGTCGGCCAGCACACGGCCGGCCTGGCCGCGCAGCAGGATGTCGCCGCGGCGGCCGTTCGGGATGAAGAAAGAGCCGCTGATCAGCGCGCGAAAGAAGGCACGGGATGCCAGCGCGGAAGGCGCGCCGCCGATCTCGAACGCCCCCAGGTAACCGGAGCGCGGCAAAACGTAGTCGTCGGTCCGGCGAAAGCTGCGCCGGAATCCGCCGTAGATCGCATGGCGGTTGTCGTCGGGCTGCCCCGCCACGCGCTGCTCTTCGGCATGCGCCGAAAGGATTACCGCCGAGGGCGCCACCTCGGCGCCCCAGTTGTGCGACACGCCGGCCGCCAACTCACGGGTGCGCTCGTTCTGGATGTCGGCTTCGCGGCCGCGCGCCGTGAAGCTATTCCAGCGCCCGCCCGGCCGCGGCGGGGTGTCGAAGTCGAGCTGCAGGTTGCGAATCTGCTCGTCGAGCCGCAGCGCGCTGCGGAAGCGCCAGGCGGAGTCGAGCACGTCCTGGTTGCTATAACGAACTTCCAGCCGCGCTCCGACGTCGGTGCTGTAGCTGATGCCCGTCTCGATGTGCTGAGTGTTCGCCTCGATTACCGCTACACGCACCGGGGAGGCGTCCGGCTTGCCTTCGGCGGGATCGACGTCCGCCTGCACGCTGACGAAATAGCCGCTCTCGAGCAGCCGGCGCTGGTAAACCAGGAGCTGGTCGCGGTCGTAGACGTCGCCTGGGCGAAACGGGCTCAGGTTCTCCACCAGCTCGTCGGAGAAGCGCCGCGTGCCGCTGATGCGCAGCTCGCCGAAGCGAAACGGCGGACCGCTGTCTAGCGCAACCACCAGCCGGGCGCTGCGCGCCTGGGGATCGATCAGCGCTTCGCTTTGCGCCACCCGGGCACTGGCGTAGCGCCAGCGGGACAGCTCGCGCGCCGCGCCGCGCTTGGCGGCATCCCAGTCCTCCTGCCGGAAAGGCTGCCCGCGCCGAAGGCTCCAGCCCTCGCGCACGCGCGCGAGCAGGGCGCGCGCCTCGGCATCGCCGGCCGCCAGCCCGCGGATATCGATGTCGACGTCGATCACGTGGGTGCGCTCGCCCGGCTCGAGCTTCAGGCGCACCAGCCACTCGCCCGGGCGCTCGTCGACAGTCACATCGGCGCGCGCCGAGAAATAGCCCTCTGTCGCCGCCGTCTCTCGCGCCTCGCGCGCGGCGTCGTCGGCCAGGCGGCGCAGCTGCTCGGCGCTCATCTGCGGATCGTTCTTCCAGCGCATCAGGCTCAAGCCTTCGCGCAGCACCTGCGTCATTTCCTTGGGCGCGTCGATCTCGACGCGGTACTGGAGCTGGGCGAAGGCAAAGTCAGCCACCAGGAGACCAAGCAGGACAACCGCCGCGCGCACGGGAGGTTCGACAGCGGCCGCGGCGGCGAGTTGTAGAATCGATCGCATGAAGATCCTGGTCTCGAACGATGACGGCTACTTCGCGCCGGGCATCACGCTGCTCGCCGAGGCCCTGGGCCAAGTGGGGGAGGTTACCGTGGTGGCGCCGGAACGCGACCGCTCGGGCGCATCGAATTCCCTGACGCTCGACCGCCCGCTCACCGTGCGGCGCGCGCCGAACGGATTCTTCTCGGTCAACGGCACGCCGACCGACTGCGTGCATATCGCGGTCACGGGCTTGCTGGACTTCACTCCCGACCTCATCGTTTCGGGCATCAACCTCGGGGCGAACATGGGCGACGACACGATCTACTCGGGCACCGTGGCGGCCGCCTCGGAAGGCTACCTGCTCGGCATCCCGGCGCTCGCCGTTTCCCTCACCAGCAAGACGGGCGAGCACTTCGAAAGCGCCATCGGCATAGCCCTGCAGCTCGTCGAGCGCTTCGGCCGCGAGCCGATCGCCGAGCCGGTGCTGCTCAACGTGAACGTGCCCGATGTGGAGCCCTCGCGGCTGCGCGGCATCGAGGTGACGCGGCTGGGGAAGCGCCACAAGGCCGAGCCGGTCGTCAAGCTGCGCACGCCGCGCGGCGAGACGGCGTACTGGATCGGCCCGGCCGGAGGCGCACAGGACGCGGGGCCGGGGACGGACTTCAACGCGGTGGCCAACTTCAAGGTGTCGGTGACGCCGCTGCGCCTGGACCTCACGCACAACGCCCAGCTGCCGCTCGCGCGGGAATGGCTGTCGAAGTGAGGGATCGGCACGGCATAGGCATGACCTCGCGGCGCACGCGCGAGCGCATGGTCGAGCGGCTGCGTAAAAGCGGCATCCGCGACGAGCGGGTGCTCGGTGCCATGGCCGCCGTGCCGCGCCACCTTTTCGTGGAGGAGGCGCTCGCCAGCCGGGCGTACGAGGACACCGCGCTGCCCATCGGCTTTGCGCAGACCATCTCGCAGCCCTACGTCGTTGCGCGCATGATCGAGGCGCTCATCCGGGACAAGGAGCCGAGGAACGTGCTCGAGGTCGGGACCGGCTGCGGTTATCAGGCGGCGGTGCTGGCGCACATCTTTCCCGAGGTGTACTCCATCGAGCGGATCAAGGGACTACTCGAGCGCGCGCGCACCAATCTCTTCGGCCTGCGCCTTGCCAACCTGCGCCTCGCGCACGGCGACGGCTACGCCGGCCTGGAAAAGGCGGCGCCCTTCCAGAGCATCGTGGTGGCGGCCGCGGCGCGCCAGATGCCGCAGCCGCTGTTACGGCAGCTGGCGCCCGGTGGCAGAATGATACTGCCGCTGCACGAGGGCGAGGAGCAGCGGCTGGTGCTGGTGGAGCGCGGTGCGCGGGGTTTCACCGAGTCGGAGCTCGACCCGGTGCGCTTCGTGCCGATGGAGGCCGGAAAAGCTTGAACACGGCGAAATGGACCCTGGTGGTGCTGCTGATCGTCGCCACGGCGGGCTGCGCCACGCGGCGCGGACCGGCGCCGGTGGTGGAGCGCTCCGCCAAAGCGAAGCCGGCGCCTGCGCGCGCCGCTCCGGCGCCCGCGCCTGCGGCGCACTCGGCCGACTATTATGTCGTCAAGCGCGGCGATACGCTCTACAGCATCGCGCTCGACCACGGCGGCGACTACCGCGAGATCGCCCAGTGGAACCGCCTCGAGGATCCGACGCGCATCCAGGTCGGCCAGCAGCTGCGCGTCACCCCGCCTGCAGGCCAGGTGCAGGTTGCCGCGGTGCAGGTGCCCGGCCGCGTCGAGTCACGCCCGCTGGAGGCGACGCCGCTGCCGACGCGGCCCGAGCCAAAGGCCGTTGCGCCCGCAGCGCCGAAGGCGCCTGCATCCGTGCCGCCACCTGCAGCGCCGGTCGCTTCCTCCAATGCGCTGTTCAGCTGGCCGGCCAAAGGTCGCGTGCTGGCCGAATTCGCCGAGCCGCGGCGCAAGGGCATCGACATCGACGGCAAGCCGGGCGATCCGGTGCTCGCGGCGGCCGCCGGCCGCGTCACCTACGTCGGCACGGGCATCCAGGGCATGGGCAAGCTGGTGGTCATCAAGCACGACAACGGCTTCATCACGGTGTACGCGCACAACAAGGACATCCTCGTGAAGGAGCAGCAGGCCGTGTCGCGCGGGCAGAAGATCGCCGAGCTAGGCAGCACCGACGCCGAGCGTCCGAAGCTGCACTTCCAGATCCGCAAGGGCGCCGCGCCGGTGGACCCGCTGCTGTTTCTGCCCAAGACCTGAGGAAGGGGTGCAGCGCTATTTTTTCTTCGGCTCGGGGAGGTGCTTGCGCAGCGCCTGCGCCAGGTCGTGCACCACCGAGGCATAGAAGGCGCTGCGGTTGTAGCGGGTGAGCACGTAGAAATTCCCCAAGCCGACGCGGTATTCGCTGGGCCGCTCCGGCGTCTCGAGCTCCACCAGCGCGCCGCGCGCTTCCTTCGCCGGCGCGTCGAACTGTACGCCGGCCTTGCGCAGGTCGTCGAGCGAGTGCTTTGGATCCACGGTGCCGTCGGCCAGCGGCCGCCAGGCCTCGCCGGTGAGCTTCGCCTCGAACAGCACTTCCTTGCCGCTTTCCCAGCCGTGCTCCTTGAGAAAATTCGCCACGCTGCCGATGGCGTCGGCCGGGCTGCCGCGCAGGTCGACGGCGCCGCTGCCGTCGAAGTCCACGGCGAAGCGCCGCGTGCTGCTCGGCATGAACTGCGGTATGCCGATGGCGCCGGCGTAGGATCCGCGCACCGAGAACACGTCCGCGCCCGTGTCGCGGGAAAGCAGCAGGTACTGCTCGAGCTCGCTGCGGAAGTAAGCCGAACGTGCGGGATAGTCGAAGGCGAGCGTCGTAAGGGCATCCACCACGCGCCAGCGCCCGGCGTTGCGCCCGTAGAAAGTTTCCACGCCGATGATGGCGACGACGTACTCGGCCGGCACGCCGTAGCGCCGCTCGGCCCGCGCGAGGGCGCGGCGATGCGTCTTCCAGAATCCCTCGCCTGCGGCGATGCGCCGCGGGTTGACAAAATTCGCGCGGTACTCCTCCCATGACCGCGCCTTGGGCGGCGGTGGCTGGATGGCCTCGAGGATCGGCTCGGTGCGGTGCACTTTGGAGAAAAGATGCAGCAGCTCGACCTCGGCGAAACCATGGCGCGAGGACACTTCGCGGATGAATTCCTGCACCTCGGGGCGCTCGGCATAGCTGGGGCTCTTCGCCGGCGCATGCGGCGCGAGCAGGAAGCAGGCGGAAAACAGCACGATCTTCTTCATGTAAGGCGCAATTCCCGGACCAGCTGGCGGAGCTGCTTTGCGCGCCGCGCGCTCGCATGCGGCCCGTAGCGCAGGCCGATGTAGAGCGCCGCTATGCGCAGGATGGCGCGCCGCGCGCCCGGCAGGGCGCGCGCCGCGCGCTCGCCGAAATCCCGCGGCCCCTCGTGCGGCGAGCGCTCCACGCCTCGCGCCGCGAGCTTGTCGCAGAACATGCGCCAGGCATGCTGCACCGGGTCGGGCCGGGCCATTCGCTGCAGGGACCACAGCAGCAGGAGCACCGTCATCGCGCCGAGCACGCTGAAGAGCGTCGCGGTTAGCCAGCGCCAGTCTGCATCGCGGATGCCGATGCGGCTCATGAGCTCGCGCTGCCGGTCCGGCGTGTAGCCGAGCACCCAGATGTTCCACTTGTGCGCCGCCGCCTCCCACTGGTGGCGCAGGTCGCGCAGCCACTCGAGTCCGGGCGTTTGCAGCAGCGCCTGCTGCTTCTGGGGAACGGCGCGAGCCAGCCCGGACTCCACGCGGCCCGGCACCGCCGCCGCGGTCGGGTCCACGCGCAGCCAACCCTGCCCCGCAAGGTAGACCTCCGCCCAGGCGTGCGCATCGGATTGCCGCACGGTGACGATGCTGTCGATCGGGTTCACCTCGCCGCCCTGGTAACCCGTGACTACGCGCGCCGGTATGCCGGCGGCGCGCATCAGGAATACGAAAGCGGACGAGAAGTGCTCGCAGAAGCCCTCCCTGGCGGTGAACAGGAAGTCATCCACCGAGTGGGTGCCGAGGAGCGGCGGCTCGAGCGTGTAGCCAAAGCGGCCCTGGCGGAAGAACGCGATCGCGCGCGAAAGCACCTCGCCTTCGTCGCTCGCGCCGGTGCGCCATTCGGCCGCCAGCGCGATGGCCTTCGGATTGAAGCCCAAGGGCAGGCGCAGCGCGCGCTGCAGAAGCGCGGGCGCCTCCTCGCCTTGCGGCGCGGGCGCGACGACCGACGTCATGTCGTAGCGCAGGCGGGTGCGCACATGCGAGCGCGCATGGATCTGGCCGTCGCCGCTGTAGCGCGCGCGCGGCGGCACGCTCGCCGCGCTTTCCAGGGCGAACAGCCACGTCCGGTTGTGCGGTTCAAGTACCACGTCGTAGCGGTAGGTGGCGGCGCCGGCTGCGGGCGGCTCGAAACGCGCCGGTACATAGTCGCCCAGCGTCCAGGTGCGGCCGTCGAAGTCCCACATCACCGGGCCGCGCCAGTAGCGCAGCGCCTTCGGCGGAAGCGTGCCGTGGAACTCGGCGCGAAAGGCGATCGAGTCAGACAGCACCAGGCTGGAAAAGTTGCCGGGCGCCATGGTCTCGGACAGGCCCGTCATGCCGGCATACGCATCCTGCGGCAATCCCCAAAGCGGTGCCTGGACGCGCGGAAAAAGCAGGAACAGCGCCAGCGCCGCGGGGACCGCGTGCCCCAGCAGCAGCGCGGCGGTGCGCACGTTCGAGCCGGGCGTGCGATGCGGCGCGCTGAAGCCGACCAGCGTGGCGGTGAGGGCGAAGAGCGCAACGCACATGAGCAGCGCGGTAGGGATGGACTGCGTATAGAGGAAGTTCGTGATGATGAGGAAGTAGCCGAGAAAGGCGGCGGCGGTCGCATCGCGATGGGTGCGCGTCTCGAGCAGCTTCAGGCCGGCGAACAGCACGAGCAGCAGGATGCCTGGCTGTCGTCCGAACAGCGTGCGATATTCGACCCATACGCCGAGCATCGCGACGGCGGTGATGCCGAGCACCAGCCAGCGCGAGGGCAGCGGGGTGCGGTCGAGCGAGTAATAGAAGCGCCAGCCGAACAGGCACAGCGTAAGCAGCGTGAGCCACCACGGCGCGCGCAACGCATGCGGCAGGATGGCAAGCATGAGCGAGCCGATCAGCCACGCGAGGTCGCGCGGCGTGGCGAGGCGCATCTCGGGAGCGAGCGGGTGTGCGCTCGGGCTCATGCGGGCGCGTACAGGGCGAGCGCTTCGAGGCACGCCGCGGCATGCGAGTCGCCGCGCGAGGGGGAGATCTCGGTTCCAGGCAGGCGCAGGCCGTAGCGGATTCCGCCGCCCTCGGCGGCGAGCACCCAGCCGGCGAGCCGCGACAGGCGCTGCTCGAGGCCGAGCGGCGCCGGCAGAGACGCCCAGTCGAGCCACAGGTCGCCGGCCGCCTCGGCGGTGAACTGCTTGGTCAGCATGTCGTCGGTGCGGGCCACGGCCTTCCACGCCACGTGGCGCGGCGAGTCGGACAGCTGGTAGGTGCGCAATCCCGAAAAATCCTCGTTGCCCGGCGCTGGTGAGCGCTGCGCGCCGACGGCGGCCTCCGTGCTGGGCGGCGGCAGCGGCGCGCGCTCCGGCCTGGGGTACACCATGCAGCGCGCGTCGGGTTCGGCGTAGCTCCAGGCGCGAAACAGGCCGAGCGGATAGCGTGTTTCGAGCATCAGCCGGCCGATCGGCAGCCAGCCGCGGCGCTCTGCCAGGGCCTCGAGCACCACCTCGGCCACGGTGTGCGCCGGAATGTCGACCACCAGCTGGGAGCCCGAGCCGAGGTGCCGCGCGAGGATCGCGGGACGATCGAAGGACGCGCGGCTTTCCAGGTGCAGCCGGAACTGCGCCGGCTCGCCCGCGAACACCGGCTCGGCGCGTCCGGTGCCGATGCCGATGCGGGCGAGGTTGCGCGCGGTATGCACCATGCCGGCGAGCCCGAGCCCGGCCAGCAGGAAGGTGAGCACGAAACCGAGGCCCAGCGAATAGTTGATCGACCCGATGAGCAGCACGCCGAGCGAGCCGCCGTAGAGCCACCCCATGCGCGTCGGCAGGATGTACACGCGCCGGTGACCCAGCACGACGGTGCCCCGCTCGGGCGGCTTGAAGCCGTAGAGCCAGTGGGCGAGGCGCGGATTGCGCTCCAGGATTCCGCTGATCATGCTGTCGGGCCATCATACTTCCAGCGTCCCTTCCACGCCGCGAGCACCGTGTCCGGATACCGCGGCTTGCCCAGGCTGCCGTTGTAGCGGCCGAGCGCACGCCAGTAGTCGCCTTTCTCCTGGTCCAGGTAGCGGCGCAGGATCCAGCAGCCGTAAATCAGGTTGGCGCGCAGGTGGAACAAGTTGTCGCGCGGGCGGCCGGCTTCCGCGGTCCAGAACGGCATCACCTGCATGTATCCGCGCGCGCCGGCGCGCGATACCGCGTACTTCCGAAAGCCGCTCTCCACCTCGATCACGCCGAGCACGAGCTGCGGGTCGAGACCCGCCCGCAGCGCCTCGAAATGGATCGTTCGCAGCAGCTCCAGGCGCTGCTTGCGGTCGGGAATACGCCGCGCCAGGCGCTCCGACATGACCGACAGCCAGCGCTCGCCGTCCTCGCTGCGCTTGAATACGAGCCGCGGCGCCGGGCGATCGCCGACCGCGGCCGCCAGGCGGTTGCGCATCATTGCACTCAGGTGCTCGCGCTCCTGCGCGCCGCCCAGCGCCTGCAGCGGGAGCAGGAGCAGCAACAGGGCGGCAAGCCTCATGCCGCTGCGAGAACGCGCGCGATTTCGGCGAGCGGCACGTCGCGCGGCTTGGCGTCGCGCCGGCCCTTGTATTCGGCATTGCCGGCGGCGAGGCCGCGCTCGGACAGCACCACGCGGTGCGGGATGCCGAGGAGGTCCATGTCCGCGAACAGCACCCCGGGGCGCTCGTCCCGGTCGTCCAGCAGCACTTCGATGCCGACCGCGGCAAGCTCGTCGTGCATCCGCTCGGCGGCCTCGCGCACCGCCGCGCTCTTGTGGTAGCCGATAGGCACCAGGCAGGCGTCGAAGGGCGCCATCGGCGCCGGGAACACGATGCCGCGCTCGTCGTGGTTCTGCTCGATGGCGGCTGCGACGATGCGTGTCACGCCGATGCCATAGCAGCCCATCTCCATCGGCCGCGACTCGCCTTTCTCATCGAGAAACACGGCATTCATGGCCTTCGAGTACTTGGTGCGCAGCTGGAAGATGTGCCCGACCTCGATGCCGCGCACGATCTCGAGGCGTCCCTTGCCGTCCGGGCTGGGGTCGCCCGCGACGACGTTGCGGATGTCCGCTACCGGCGGCTCTTCCAGGTCCCTGCCGAAGTTCACTCCGGCGAGGTGGAAGCCTTCCTCGTTCGCGCCGCAGGCGAAATCGCTCATCGCCGCGACCGCGCGGTCGGCGACGACCTTCACTTTGGCGCCGACCGCACCGCTACCACCCAAGGGTGGTCCTATGTATCCTGCCTTGCAGCCAAGCGCTGCTTCGATCTCCTTGTCGCTCGCGAAACGAAAGGCGCCGATGACCTTCTGCGCCTTGATCTCGTTCAGCTCGTGGTCGCCGCGTATGAGCAGCAGGTGGAACAGTCCGTCGTGCATGACGGCCACTGCCTTCACCGTCTTCCTGAGGTCGATCTTCAGCAGCGCGGCCACGTCCTCGCATTTCGTTTTTCCGGGGGTGGGAACCTTGCGCATCGCTTCGCTGGGCGCCTTTCTCTCCTCCGTTGCCATCGCCTCGGCCAGCTCCACGTTCGCGGCGTAGTCGGACTGCGGGCAGAAGGCGATGGCATCCTCGCCCGACTCGGCGAGCACGTGGAACTCGTGGGAGCCGGTACCGCCGATCGCGCCGGTGTCGGCCGCCACGGCGCGGAACTTCAAGCCCAGGCGCGTAAAGATGCGCGTGTAGGTATCGTGCATGTTGCGGTATTCGCGCTCGAGATCGGCATGGCCGGCGTGGAAGGAATAGCCATCCTTCATGATGAACTCCCTGCCACGCATGATGCCGAAGCGCGGGCGGCGCTCGTCGCGGAATTTCGTCTGGATCTGGTAAAAATGCACGGGCAGGCGGCGATAGCTCTTCAGCTCGGCGCGCGCGAGCTCGGTGATGACCTCCTCGGAAGTGGGCTGGATCACGAAATCGCGCTCGTGCCGGTCCTTGAAGCGCAGGAGCTCGGGGCCATAGGCCTGCCATCGGCCGGACTCCTGCCACAGCTCGGCCGGCTGCACCACCGGCATGGCGAGCTCCAGCGCGCCGGCGCGATTCATCTCCTCGCGCACGATGGCCTCGACCCGGCGTAAAACTTGCACTCCGACGGGCAGCCAGGTGTAGATGCCGGCCGCCAGCCGCCGGATGAGGCCCGCGCGCAGCATCAGGCGGTGGCTTACCACCTCGGCTTCGGCAGGAACCTCCTTCAGCGTGGCGATGAAAAACTTGGAGGTTCTCATTGGCTGCCACCGCCATTGTCATTCGCGGTGGGCTGTGGAAAAATCGTCTGGGATTCTAACTTAAGGCGCTTGCCCGGTGCTCGACAAGGAAGGCTTCCGTCCCAACGTCGGCATCATCCTCGCCAACCAGAGGAACGAAGTGTTCTGGGGCAAGCGGGTGAACCAGCACGCCTGGCAGTTTCCGCAAGGCGGCATCCAGCATGGCGAGACCCCGCTGCAGGCGATGTACCGCGAGCTCGAGGAAGAGATCGGGCTGCGGGCTTCGCACGTGCGCATCCTGGGCCGCACGCGCGAATGGCTGCGCTACGAGGTGCCGGAGCGCTGGATGCGCCGCTCGCGCGAAAATGCCTGCGCCTACCGCGGCCAGAAGCAGATCTGGTACCTGCTGCGCATGGTGGGGCGCGATTGCGACGTGAAGCTGCGGGCGAGCGGGCATCCGGAGTTCGACGCCTGGCGCTGGCACGACTACTGGGTGCCGATCGACGCGGTGATCGACTTCAAGCGCGACGTATACCGCCAGGCGCTCATCGAGCTGTTCCGCTACCTGCAGCACGACCGCCGTGCGCGGGCGCGACGGCCAGAGCCGGTCCAGGAAGGATAGCGTGGACCGCGAGTACCACCCGCTGCCCCTGCGCGAGCTCGGCACGGGTGCGGGTTTCCGGCGTCCGACCCAGCTGAGCGTGACACGCGTCACGCTCGAGTCGCCCGCGCTTGACGTGATGACCGATCTCGCGCGCGTAAGCCCGGCGACGATACGCCCGGAGGCGCCGCTCGCCGGCGCAAACCAGTTCATGATCACCCGGGGTGTGCGCCTGCTCCTGGTGGTGGACGAGGCCCACGAAAGCGTGCTCGGCGTCATCACCGCCACGGATATCCTCGGCGAGCGGCCGATGCTTGCGGCTACTGCGCGCGGCCTGCGCCGGGACGAGCTCACGGTCGCCGATATCATGACCGCGGCGGACCAGGTGGAGGTGGTGAACCTGGAGGACGTGCGCGCATCCCGCGTCGGCCACGTGGTGGAAACGCTGCGCCGGGCCGGACGGCAGCATGCGCTGGTGGTCGACGGGGAATCGAAGGTGCGCGGCATCTTCTCGCTGTCGCAGACCGCGCGCCAGCTGGGCGTGGCGCTGCCCGCGGCCGGCGAAACGGCGCTGACCTTCTCGCAGATCGAAGCCGCGCTGGCGAAATAGTCGGCCTCAATCAACCGAATTGTGATTTTCCATTTGCCCTATGGCGGGCAGCGGCCTAGCCTGCATGTCCCGCGAAAGGAGATATCGATGAAACCCCTGAAAGGCACCCAGACGCACGACAATCTGAAGGCCGCGTTTGCCGGCGAATCGCAGGCCAACCGGCGCTACCTGTACTTTGCGGCGAAGGCCGACGTGGAAGGCCACAACGACGTCTCGGCGCTGTTTCGCTCGACCGCCGAGGGCGAGACCGGGCACGCGCACGGGCACCTGGAGTACCTGGAGGTGGTGGGCGACCCGGCGACCAACCTGCCGATCGGGCGCACGCGCGAGAACCTGAAGGCGGCGGTGGCGGGGGAGACGCACGAGTACACCGACATGTACCCCGGCATGGCGAAGCAGGCGCGCGACGAGGGCTTCGGCGAGATCGCCGACTGGTTCGAGACCCTGGCCAAGGCCGAGCGCAGCCATGCCAACCGTTTCCAGAAGGCATTAGACGGCCTCAGTGATTAAGCGCGACAGCCTGATGTCGCTTGAAACCTACGCCCGGGAGCGCGCCGGCTTCCGGGCGAAGGTGCTCGAGCACAAGAAGCGCCGCAAGGTGCATGTCGGCGAGCACGTTGCGCTCGATTTCGAGGACGAGCTCACCATCCGCTACCAGGTGCAGGAAATGCTGCGCATCGAGCGCATCTTCGAGGAGGAGGGCATCCAGCACGAGCTGGACGCCTACAATCCGCTGATCCCCGACGGCAGCAACTGGAAGGCGACCATGTTGATCGAGTATCCGGACGCCGACGAGCGACGGCGCATGCTGGCGCAGCTGAAGGGAATCGAGCGGCGCGTGTGGGTGCAGGTCGGCGACCTGGAGCGGGTGTTTGCCATCGCGGACGAGGATCTCGAACGCGAGAACGAGGACAAGACTTCGTCGGTGCATTTCCTGCGCTTCGAGCTCTCCCCCGAGATGCGCGAACGCATGCAACGCGGCGCAAAGGTCGCCGTGGGTGTCGAACACCCGCAGTACCGCGCGGCGACCGAGCTCGGCCCCGAGGTGCGCAACTCGCTGGCCGCGGACCTGCATTGAGGTTCCTGCCTTTGGTACTCGCCCTGGTTGCCGGCGCGGCTGGCGCCCAGGTGAAAAGCGACTGGGAGCGCGAGAACGAGGAGCGCCTCAAGCAGTCCGAGGAAGTGGTGGTCGCGCCTCCCCCGCTCGCTCGCGCGAAGCTGATCGAGCTGGAGCTCGAAGCGACGAGCGATTTCCGCTACTTCATCGACGCACAGTCGGTGAGCGTGGGTCCCGACCGCATCGTGCGTTACACCATGGTGGCCCGCAGCCCGGGAGGCGTGGAGAACATCACCTTCGAAGGGCTGCGCTGCTCCGGTGAGTACCGCGTCTACGCCGTCGGGCAGCCCGGCGAGGGCGGCTGGTCGGGCCGGCCGGGCAACTGGCGCCCGGTGCCGCGCGACGCGCGCATCGGCCAGAACGCCCTCATGCAGAAGTACTTCTGCCCGGCGCGCGCCACTGCCATTCGCGATGCGCAGGAAGGCGTTGCCGCGCTGCGCGCCGGCCGCCACCCGGCGAAGGAGCTAGAGCAGTACTAGGTTGTCGCGGTGTATGAGCTCGGGCTCGTCCACGTAGCCGAGGATCGCCTCGATGTCTCCCGAGGGACGACCCATGATGCGGCGGCTCTCTTCGGCCGAGTAGTTGATGAGTCCGCGCGCCAGCTCGCGCCCGCCGGCGTCGACCACGCCCACCACCTCCCCGCGCACGAAGTCGCCCGCCACTTCGACGACGCCGACCGGCAGCAGGCTCTTGCCGTCGCGGCTTAGCGCCTTGACCGCGCCCGCGTCCAGCCGCACGAGGCCGCTGACCGTGAGATGGTCGGCGAGCCACTGCTTGCGCGCCGCGAGCGGCACGGTGCCGGCCGTAAGCAGCGTGCCGATGGGCTCCCCGTTCGCCAGGCGGACCAGCACTTCGGGCTCGCGTCCCGAGGCGATCACGGTGTGCGCACCGCTGCGCGCCGCGCGCCGCGCTGCCCGGACCTTGGTGAGCATGCCGCCCTTGGCGAGGGCGCTGCCCGTGCCCCCGGCCATTGCCTCGAGGCGGGGATCCAGCGCATCCGCCTTGTCGACCAGCCGCGCCGCGTCGTTCTTCCTCGGGTCGGCATCGTAGAGCCCGGCCTGGTCGGTGAGGATCACCAGCACGTCGGCCTCTATGAGGTTCGTGACCAGGGCGCCGAGCGTGTCGTTGTCGCCGAGCCTTATCTCATCGGTCACCACGGTGTCGTTCTCGTTAATCACCGGGATCACGCCCAGCTCGAGCAGCGTGCGCAGCGTCGAGCGCGCGTTCAGGTAACGCTGGCGGTCGGCCATGTCGGCATGCGTCAGCAACACCTGCGCGGTGTGCAGGCCGTGGCTGCGGAAGCAGCTCTCGTAGCACTGCACCAGGCCCATCTGCCCCACCGCAGCCGCCGCCTGCAGCTCATGCATGGCGCGCGGCCGCCGCGACCAGCCCAGGCGCTGCATGCCCTCGGCGATCGCGCCGCTCGACACCAGTACCACCCGCCGGCCCAGCTTGCGCAGCGCCGCGACCTGCGCCGCCCAGCGCGCGATCGCGGCGGCATCCAGGCCTCGACCGTCGTTCGTGACGAGGGAGGAGCCGACCTTCACCACCAGCGTCTTTGCCTGCGCGATCACTTTCTGCCGAGCTCGCGTGCGATTGCCTTCATCAGGGCGGCGCATCCGTTTCCACTGATCGCCGCGACTTTGAACCATGGCCGCTTCCAGCGCAACGCGCGCAGTATCGCGGCCACCCGTGCGTCCGCGCCCTCTACCGCGTCGCTTTTGTTGAAGACCAGCCAGCGGGGCTTGCGGTAGAGCGCCTCGTCGTAGTTTTTCAGCTCCGCGGCGATCACGCGGACGTCGCGTACCGGGTCTTCCCGGGTCAGGTCAACCAGGTGAAGCAGCAGGCGCGTACGCGCCAGGTGGCGCAGGAACTGGTGGCCGAGTCCTGCACCCTCCGAGGCGCCTTCGATGAGCCCCGGGATGTCGGCAATAACGAAGCTCGCATCGCCGACCCTGACCACGCCGAGAGACGGATTCAGCGTGGTGAACGGATAGTCCGCCACCTTCGGACGCGCGCTCGACACGGCCCGGATAAGGGTCGACTTCCCGGCGTTGGGCAGGCCGAGCAGGCCGACGTCCGCCAGCACGCGCAGCTCGAGCACAAGCCGGCGCGTCTCGCCGGGCTCGCCTCGCGTGAACTGGCGTGGCGCGCGGTTCACGCTCGACTTGAAGTGCAGGTTGCCCAGGCCTCCGGCGCCGCCGCGCGCGAGCAGAGCGCGCGCGCCGTGCTCGGCGAGGTCGGCCACCAGCTCGCTGCTCGCCTCGTCGCGGACGAGCGTGCCGACCGGCACGCGCAGCTCGATATCGCTGCCCGCGCGGCCGTTGCAGTCCGAGCCCATGCCGCGGCCGCCATCCTGCGACCGATGGATGCGCGCGAAGCGGTAGTCCACCAGCGTGTTGACGTTGCGGTCGGCGCGCGCCCAGACGCTGCCGCCGCGCCCCCCGTCGCCGCCGTCCGGCCCGCCGCGCGGCACGTATTTCTCGCGGCGGAACGTGGCGGCGCCGTTGCCGCCGCTTCCGGCGTGCACCTCGATCTTGGCCTCGTCGATGAATTTCATAGGGTAAATGAAAAAGCCCTATCCGACTGCGATAGGGCTTTGCGTTCTGCGAAGTACCGGCTACGCCGGAAGGATGCTCACCGTCTTCTTGTTGTTCTCGCCCTTCACCGCGTACTGCACCTGTCCGCTTACGCGCGCAAACAGCGTATGGTCGCGGCCGATGCCGACGTTGCTGCCGGCATGCACCACGGTGCCGCGCTGGCGCACGAGGATCTGCCCCGCGTTGACACGCTCGCCGCCGTAGGCCTTCACGCCGAGGCGCTTGGCCTGGGAATCGCGGCCGTTCCTCGAGCTGCCGCCTGCTTTCTTGTGTGCCATGTGGGTCTTCCTTACTGTCCCTGGACTATGTCGTCGATGCGCAGCTCGGTGTATGACTGCCGGTGCCCCTGCGATTTCTGGTAGTGCTTGCGCCGGCGCAGCTTGAAGATCTTCACCTTGTCGCCGCGTCCGTGCGCCACCACGGTCGCCTTCACGCTGGCACCCGAGACCAGCGGCGCGCCGACCTTGACCGCGTCGCCGCTGCCGACGAGCAGCACTTCTTCGAGCGATACGCTGGCGCCGACCTCGGCGCCGAGCGCCTCGACCCGCACCTGCTCGCCGGACTGAACCCGGTATTGCTTGCCGCCCGTCCTGATGATCGCGTACATGATCCGCCTTGCGTCCCAAAAGACTTGGAATTATAAGCGAATCATGACCTTCGCAACAATGCTGGCCCCGGTCGCGGCGGACCTGGAGCGAGTCGACGTCCTCATCCGCACCCGGCTCGACTCGGATGTCGGGCTGGTGCGCGAAGTGGCGCGGTACATCGTCGCCTCCGGCGGCAAGCGCCTGCGGCCGGCGCTGCTGCTGCTCGCAAGCGGGGCGGTGACCTACGGCGGGGACAAGCGGCTGCAGCTTGCCGCCGTGGTGGAGTTCATCCACACGGCCACGCTGCTGCACGACGACGTGGTGGACGAGTCGCAGCTGCGCCGCGGGCGAAGCACCGCCAATGCTGCCTTCGGCAATGCCGCTTCCGTGCTGGTGGGCGACTTCCTGTACTCGCGTGCCTTCCAGATGATGGTGGAGCTCGACGACATGCGCGTGATGCAGGTGCTTGCCGAGGCGACCAACACCATCGCCGGCGGCGAGGTCCTGCAGCTGATGGGAAGCCACGATCCGGACGTCGACGAGGCGCGCTACCTGGAAGTCATTCGGCGCAAGACCGCAAAACTGTTCGAGGCCGCGGCGCGGCTAGGCGGCATCCTGGGCGGCTGTGCCCCGGCCATCGAAGAAGGGCTCGCCGACTACGGCATGCGCGTGGGCACTGCGTTCCAGCTCATCGACGACGTGCTCGACTATTCGGGCGACCCGGCCAGCATCGGCAAGAGCCTCGGCGACGACCTTGCCGAAGGCAAGCCGACCCTGCCGCTGATCTATGCAATGCGCCACGGAAACGCGGCCCAGGCGGCGCTGGTGCGGGCCGCCATCCGCGACGGCGGGCGCGAGGGCTTCGCGCGGGTGCACGAGGCCATCCGCGAGAGCGGCGCCCTCGAGTACGCGCGCGCAGCGGCGCAGCGCGAGGCCGAGGCGGGGGCAGCCGCGCTCGCCGCGCTGCCGGCGTCGGAGTTCAGGGAGAGTTTGCTAGAATTGGCGTCCTTTTCCGTGACGCGCAACAGCTAGCCGTCCAGCCACAATCGGGGTGTAGCTCAGCCTGGTAGAGTACTGCGTTCGGGACGCAGGTGTCGGAGGTTCAAATCCTCTCACCCCGACCATCTCCCGCCGGTTTTTTCCTCCCGGTAGATAATCCCACGAATGGGACGCCTTCTCGTGCTGGTGGTGCTCGTCGTGCTGGCCGTTTGGCTGGTACGTCGCGCCATCGGCCGCAGCGGCACCGTTAAGGAGCGGCCGTCGAAAACCCTGGCGGAGGGCGAGCTCGTGCGGTGCGCCCACTGCGGCGTCCACCTGCCGCGCAACGAGGCGCGCCAGGCCTCCGGCAAGCTCTACTGCAGCGACGAGCACGCGCGGCTCGGGAAGCGCTGATGGACGCGCCGATCCGCTATCCCGAGCTGTTCCTCGCGCCGGAGGAGCGCACGCCGGAGCCCTTCTGGACCTCGCTGCGCTATTACAACCTGTACCGCATCGCCGCGGCGGCCGTGTTCCTCGCCACGTCCCTCGTGTACGACGACATCGTGGGGCGCCACGCGCCAGAGATGTTCGGCATCGTGAGCGCGGCGTATCTCGTCCTCGGCATCGCGTTCCAGGTGCTGATGCGCGGCTGGCGCGAGCAGTTCAACGTTCAGCTTTCGCTGCACGTTGCCCTAGACATCGCGGCCATTACGCTCCTCATGTACGCGAGCGGCGGCATCCAGAGCGGCATCGGCGTGATGCTGGTGATCACGCTCATCGGCGCGGCGATCGTGGCGCCGCGCCGCCTGAGCTTCCTGTATGCAGCGCTCGCCACCATCGCTTTGCTCCTCGAGCAGGGCTATTGGGTGCTGGCGCACGACGCGCAGGCCACGGATTTCCTGCAGCCCGGGCTGCTGGCGATCGGCTGCTTCGCCTCGGTCGGCGTGACCAGCTGGCTCGCGCACCGTGTCGCGGCGAACGAGGCGCTGGCGCGCCAGCGCGGCCGCAGCCTCGCAAACCAGACGCGTGTCAACCAGCTGGTCATCGAGGACATGCACGACGGGGTGCTGGTGCTGGACCGCGACGCACGTGTGGTGCAGCACAATCCGCAGGCGAAGCGGCTGCTCGGGGCGGAGGCGCTCCTCGGCAGGGCAATCGGCGAAGTGCTGCCCGGCTTCGGCGTGGCCACCGACTTCGAGCTGCGCGGCCGGCACGTAGGTGTGCGCATGCTGGAAGCGGGCGCCGACGAGCCCTTCCGGGTGGCGTTCCTCGAGGACACGACGCGCAGCCGCGAGCAGGCGCAGCAGCTGAAGCTCGCCGCCCTCGGGCGGCTTACCGCCAACATCGCGCACGAGATCCGCAATCCGCTCGCCGCCATCAGCCACGCGGCGGAGCTGCTGGGCGAGGAAAAGCGCGCCGGCGACAAGCTGCGCCTGACCCGCATCATCCGCGACAATACCCTGCGACTCGAGCGCCTGGTGTCCGACGTGCTGCAGCTCAACCGCCGCGACCGCGTGAGCGGCGAGCGTATCGAGCTGCAGCGCTGGCTCGCCGCCTTCGTGGCCGAGTTCGTCGCCAACGAATCCGTGCCGCACGAGCGCTTCGACGTGCAGTGCCCGGCCGACGCCGTCATCGAGTTCGACCGCGAGCACCTGCACCAGGTTATGTGGAACCTGCTGCGCAACGCCGTGCGCTACGCGCGCCAGGAGGCGAGCAGCGTGCGTCTCGCGGTGACGGGCTTCGCCGGCCGGGTAGAATTGAGCGTCATCGATAACGGGCCCGGCGTGTCTGCAGCGAGCCAGGGCCAGCTGTTCGAGCCTTTCTTCACCACCGACAGCAAGGGGACGGGCCTGGGGCTTTACCTGGCGCGCGAGCTGTGCTCAGCCAACCGGGCGCTGCTCGAGTATGTCAACGAGCCGGCGGGCGCGCACTTCAGGATCCTCGCGCGCGAGGCACGGCCATGAACCGGCGCGTGGAGCGGCGCGGGGCGCCGACCGGCGCGCACGTGCTGGTCGTCGACGACGAGCCCGATATCCGGGAGCTGCTCGAGCTGACGCTCGTAAAGATGGGCCTGGGCGTGACGAGCGTCGGCACCCTGGCCGAGGCCAAGGAGTGCCTCAAGACCGAGCGCTACGGCCTGTGCCTCACCGACATGCGCCTGCCCGACGGCGAAGGGCTGGAGCTGGTGCGCCACATCGCCGGGCTCGCGACCGACCTGCCGGTGGCGGTGATCACCGCCCACGGCAGCGCGCAGAACGCGGTCGCGGCGCTGAAGGCCGGCGCGTTCGACTACGTATCGAAGCCCGTCGGGCTCGAGCAGCTGCGCGCGCTCGTGCGCTCGGCGCTGTCGCTGCCCGCCGCGGCGCCCGTCAAGGGCCAGCAGCTGCTGGGCGAGAGCGCGCCGCTCGTTCAGGTGCGCGAGCTGATCGGCAAGCTCGCCCGTACCCAGGCGCCGGTGTACATCTCGGGGGAATCGGGCAGCGGCAAGGAGCTCGCCGCGCGCCTGATCCACGAGAACGGCGCACGGCGCGACAAGCCTTTCGTGCCGGTCAACTGCGGCGCGATACCGGAGAACCTCATGGAAAGCGAGTTCTTCGGCTACAAGAAGGGGGCATTCACGGGCGCGGGCGAGGACCGCGGGGGATTCTTCCAGGCGGCCGATGGCGGCACCCTGTTCCTGGACGAGGTGGCCGAGCTGCCGCTCCCCATGCAGGTGAAGCTCCTGCGTGCGATCCAGGAGAAGCGGATACGCAAGGTGGGCGCGCCGCAGGAGGACCCGGTGGACGTGCGCATCATCAGCGCCACCCACCAGAACCTTGCCGAGCTGGTGGCTGCCGCACGCTTTCGCCAGGACCTCTTCTACCGGCTGAACGTGATCGAGCTGCGCATGCCGCCGCTGCGCGAGTGCCGCGAGGACATCCCGTCCATTGCGCAGAGCATCCTCGAGCGCCTGGCGCGCCAGCACGGCGTGCCGGCGCCGCGGCTCAAGCCGGCCGCCCTGCAGGCACTGGAGAACTACGATTTTCCCGGCAACGTGCGCGAGCTGGAGAATGTCCTGGAGCGGGCCCTCGCGCTCTCCGGCAGCGAGGAGATCGGCGCCGCGGAGCTGCGCCTCGCGCCGGCGGCGGAGGAGCAGGAGCCGGAAGACGGCGCGGCCGAGTCGCTGCCCGAGTACCTGGACGCGCTCGAGCGCAAGGCGATTCTGGAGGCGCTCGGCAGGACCGGCTTCAACCGCACGGCGGCGGCGAAGCTGCTCGGCATCACCTTCCGGCAGCTGCGATACCGCATGCATCGGCTCGGCATCACCGATGAGAATCGTTGATTCTCCGAACCAGGACGAGCGCCCGCCCGGCACCGAAGTCACGCTAGCCGTAATCCACAGCATCAGCCTGCCGCCGGGCGAGTTCGGCGGCGACGCCATCGAGCGCCTGTTCACCAACCGGCTCGATCCCGCGGCGCACCCGTATTTCGCGCAGATCGCCGGCCTGCGCGTTTCCGCGCACTTCCTGATCCGCCGCGACGGCGAGCTGGTGCAGTTCGTGCCAATCGAGGGGCGCGCCTGGCACGCCGGCGCGTCGCGCTGGCGCGGGCGCAGCCGCTGCAACGACTTCTCCGTCGGCATCGAGCTCGAAGGCATCGATCACGCGCCGTTCGAGCCGGCGCAGTACGCCGTTCTCATCGGCCTCCTGCGCAAGCTTTCGCTGAGGGAAATCGCCGCGCACAGCGATGTCGCACCCGGCCGCAAGAGCGATCCCGGGGCGCACTTCGACTGGGCGCGCGTTCTTTCCGCGCTGTCGACCTACAACACCTAGGTTTCCCAGCGTCAGCTCTTACCGCATACGGTGTTGCGTCGCCGCACTCGGCCTAGATGTTGGGGAGAGGTGTGGTACAGATCCAACATGTAGTAGTTCGCCGCGCCGGCATGCTTGCAAAATCACGCTCGGTGTGTACACTGAAGCCACACAACAAGTAGGTTCCTGCTAGAGACTAGGTACTAGATTTTGTAGGTCGTCATAGAACCGCGCGACACGCGGCGGGACGGCCCGGGCGAGACGGACGGCAAAAAGGAGAGGGAAACATGCACATCGCTCAGGACAACGCCACGGCCGGCCCTGCAGTGGGCGTCGCGCTCCCTGAGGCGCTCGGCGGGGCGCGCGGCCCCTACGCAGAGTACAAGGTGATCCGCCGCAACGGCGCCGTGGTGGGCTTCGAGCCCGCCAAGATCGCGGTGGCGATGACCAAGGCCTTCCTCGCGGTGAACGGCAGCCAGGGCGCGGCTTCGGCGCGCATCCGGGAGATGGTGGCCGGGCTCACCGAGGCGGCCGTCGCCGCGCTCATGCGCCGCCAGCCGCAAGGCGGCACCTTCCATATAGAAGACATCCAGGACCAGGTCGAGCTCGCGCTGATGCGCTCGGGCGAGCACGACGTCGCGCGCGCCTACGTGCTCTACCGCGAGGAGCGCGCCAAGGTCCGCGCGCAGGAGAAATCCTCCAAGAACGAAAGCGGCATCCACGTCGTCGAGAACGGTCAGCGCCGGCCGCTCGACCGCGAAGCGCTGCGCGCCCTGGTGGTGGCGGCCTGCGAAGGCCTGCCCGACGCCTCTGCGGAGGCCATCCTCGAGTCCACGCTGCGCGACCTCTACGACGGCGTGCCGATGGACGAGGTGCGCAAGTCGGTGGTGCTGGCGGCGCGCGCCCTGATCGAGAAGGAGCCGGGCTACGGCTATGTCACCGCCCGGCTGCTCCTCAATACCATCCGCCTGGAAGTGCTCGGCGAGGAAGCGAGCCAGGCGGACATGGAGTCGCGCTACGCCGAGTACTTCCCGCAGTTCATCCAGCGCGGCATCGCGGCGGAGCTGCTGGATCCCGAGCTCGCCCGGTTCGACCTGAACGCCCTGGGCAAGGCCCTCAAAGCGAGGCGCGACCTGCAGTTCGGCTACCTCGGCCTGCAGACGCTCTACGACCGCTATTTCCTGCACGTCGGCGGCCGGCGCATCGAGCTGCCGCAGGCGTTTTTCATGCGCGTGGCGATGGGGCTCGCCCTGAGAGAGAAGAACCGCGAAGAGCGCGCGATCGAGTTCTACGACGTCCTGTCGAGCTTCGACTTCATGAGCTCGACCCCCACCCTGTTCAACGCCGGCACCCAACGCTCGCAGCTTTCCAGCTGCTACCTGACTACGGTGTCAGACGACCTCGAGGGCATCTACGACGCCATCAAGGAGAACGCGCTGCTCGCCAAGTACGCCGGCGGGCTGGGCAACGACTGGACGCCGGTGCGCGCGCTTGGCTCGCACATCAAGGGCACCAACGGCAAGTCGCAGGGCGTGGTGCCGTTCCTCAAGGTGGTGAACGACACCGCCGTGGCGGTAAACCAGGGCGGCAAGAGGAAGGGCGCGGTGTGCTCGTACCTCGAGTCCTGGCACCTCGACATCGAGGAGTTTCTCGAGCTGCGCAAGAACACCGGCGACGACCGCCGGCGCACGCACGACATGAACACCGCGAACTGGATCCCCGACCTGTTCATGAAGCGGGTGATGGAGAACGCGGAGTGGACGCTGTTCAGCCCGTCCGACGTGCGCGACTTGCACGACAAGCACGGCAAGAGCTTTGAAGAGGCGTACCTGCGCTACGAGGACAAGGCGGCGCGCGGTGAGCTCAAGCTCTTCAAGAAGCTGCCGGCAGTGCAGCTGTGGCGCAAGATGCTGTCGATGCTCTTCGAGACCGGGCATCCGTGGATCACGTTCAAGGACCCGTGCAACCTGAGGAGCCCGCAACAGCACGCCGGGGTGGTGCACAGCTCCAACCTGTGCACCGAGATCACGCTCAACACCTCGGCCGACGAGATCGCGGTGTGCAACCTGGGGTCCATAAACCTGGTGGCGCACATGAGCGCGCATTCCTCCGGGTGGGCTCTGGATTTCACAAGAATAAGAAAAACAATTGCGACGGCGATGCGCATGCTGGATAACGTCATCGACATCAACTACTACGCGGTCGACAAGGCGCAAAACTCCAACCTGCGCCACCGCCCGGTGGGCTTGGGGATCATGGGGTTCCAGGACTGCCTGCACCGCCTGCGCGTGCCCTACGCTTCCCAGGACGCGGTCGACTTCGCCGACCGCTCGATGGAGATGGTGGCTTACGCGGCGTACTGGGCATCGACCGAGCTCGCCGAGGAGCGCGGGCGTTATGCCTCGTTTGCCGGCTCCCTGTGGCACCGCGGGGTGCTGCCGCAGGACACGTTGGACCTGCTCGCCGCCGAGCGCGGCGGCTACGTGGAGCTCGACCGCTCGGCGACGCTTGACTGGGAGGCGCTGCGCGAGCGCGTCCGCGTGCACGGCATGCGCAACTCGAACTGCATCGCCATCGCCCCTACCGCGACCATTGCCAACATCGTCGGCGTGTCGGCATCCATCGAGCCCACCTTCCAGAACCTGTTCGTCAAGTCCAACCTGTCCGGCGAGTTCACCGTCGTGAACGAGTACCTGGTCTGCGACCTCAAGCGCGAGGGGCTGTGGGACGAGGTGATGATTGCCGACCTGAAGTACTTCGATGGCAATCTGGCGCGCATCGACCGCGTGCCGGCAGCGCTGCGCCAGCTCTACGCTACCGCGTTCGAGATCGAGCCGCGCTGGCTGGTCGAGGCGGCGGCGCGCCGGCAGAAGTGGATCGACCAGTCGCAGTCGCTGAATATCTACATGGCGGGCGCCTCGGGCCGCAAGCTCGATGACACCTACAAGCTCGCCTGGATCCGCGGGCTGAAGACCACCTATTACCTGCGCGCCATGGGAGCCACCCACGCGGAGAAGTCCACGGTGAAGGCCGGCCAGCTCAACTCGGTGCCCTCCGAAATGGCGGAAGAGCCGAAGGTCTGCGCCATCGACAACCCGGACTGCGAGGCCTGCCAATGATCACGCTCGGCAACCGCCAGTTCAGCGGCCCGTTCATCTCGCCCCTGTGGTCGCCGCCCCGGGCGCCGGGCCTGTACGCCGTCATGGTGCCCGGCTGGCGGCTCCTCATGTTCCACGCGGTGCATTTCGGCCACGCCGCGGACCTGTCGGTGCCCGAGCTTATCCGCGGCAACCCGAAGTACGGCTATTGGCTGACGCTGGCCGGAACGGAGTGGAACCTGTACGTGGCGACTTGCGAGATGTACCAGTCCACCGTGGGCGAGCGCGAGGCCGCGTATCGCGAGCTCCTAGTGCTGCCCACCACTACCACGCGAGGGCAGGCACATGCTCAGCTTTGAGGACATCATTCAGCCGGCGACGGCCTTCGTGCCCGACGACGGCGGCCGTCGAGATGCCGGCACGCTCCGCCGGGTCACGGTCGAGGACAAGAAGGTCATCAACTCCAAGGCCGACCTCAACCAGCTGGTGCCGTTCAAGTACAAGTGGGCGTGGGAGAAGTACCTGGCCGCCTGCGCCAACCACTGGATGCCGCAGGAGATCAACATGAGCCGCGACATCCAGCTATGGAAGGACCCGCGCGGCCTGACCGAGGACGAGCGGCGCGTCATCAAGCGCAACCTCGGCTTCTTCGTAACCGCCGACTCGCTGGCGGCGAACAACATCGTGCTTGGCACGTACAGGCACATCACCGCGCCCGAGTGCCGCCAGTACCTGCTGCGCCAGGCTTTCGAGGAGGCCATCCATACCCACGCCTACCAGTACATCGTGGAAAGCCTGGACCTCGACGAAGCCGAAATCTTCAACGCCTACCACGAGGTCGCCTCGATCCGGGACAAGGACGAGTTCCTGGTGCCGTTCATCGATACCCTGACCGACCCGGCGTTCGTCACCGGCACCCCGGAGGCCGACCGCAAGCTGCTGCGCAGCCTGATCGTGTTCTCCTGCCTGATGGAAGGGCTGTTCTTCTACGTCGGGTTCACCCAGATCCTGGCGCTCGGCCGGCAGAACAAGATGACCGGTGCAGCCGAGCAGTACATGTACATCCTGCGCGACGAGTCGATGCACTGCAACTTCGGCATCGACCTGGTCAACCAGATCAAGCTGGAGAACCCGCACCTGTGGACCGGCGAGTTCAGGGAGGAGCTGCACGAGCTCTTCCGGCGCGCCGTGGAGCTGGAGTACCGCTACGCCGAGGACACCATGCCGCGGGGCGTGCTCGGGCTGAACGCCCCCATGTTCAAGGAGTACCTGCGCTTCATCGCCAACCGCCGTTGCCAGCAGATCGGCCTCGACACGCTCTATCCGGGCGCGGCCAATCCGTTCCCCTGGATGAGCGAGATGATCGACCTCAAGAAGGAGCGCAACTTCTTCGAGACGCGGGTGATCGAGTACCAGACCGGCGGCGCGCTGAGCTGGGATTAGGGCAACGAATGGACGAGGACTGGAACGAAGAGATGCGGATAACCGAGTGCAAGGCCGAGGAAGACTACAAGCTGTGGCTGCGCTTCGAGGATGGCTTGGAGGGCACCGTGTTCCTCGGCAACCTGCTCGAGATCGGCGCGTTCCAGCTGTGGCGGGACGTACGAGAGTTCGAGAAGGTGAGCGTTGATCCCGATACCGCCTGCGTAACTTGGGAAGGTGGGATACGATTGGACTCGGACATTCTTTATCATGACGTCAAGGCGAACCAGATTCAGCATGCCGGTGCGGGGGAACCCTCGCCGGCGGTTGGATAGTCCGGCGCCGCTTGGCCGGGCTTCTTTGTTCAACAACCTTGAAGGAGATTGAAGATGGCGAAGAAAAAAGCGAAAAAAGGCGGAAAGAAAAAGAAGAAGAAGAAATCATCATCAAAGAAGAAAAAGAAGTCATTGAAGAAAGCTGGTAAGAAGAAGGCGGCAGGCAAAAAGAAATCCGCCAAGAAGAAGAAAAAGGCGGGGAAGAAGAAAAAGGCACGCAAAGCCGCCAGCCCGGCCAGCCCTGCGGAAAAGATGGCGAGTACCGAGGCAGCACCTGCGCCATCCACCGCTGCGACTTCCGGCGCGAGAACCGCGCTGAATCCAGCGGCCGCGTGGCCGTTTCCCACCGGCTCCCGGCCGTAACCGGGAACCGGAGGGACGAGGCGGGGGGCGTAAGCCCCTCGCCGGCCTCTCGAAGCTCAGCGGACCGGCTTGGTCAAATCGGCCCAAGACTGGAAGACTTAGGCCGGTCCGCGAGGCTTCCCTTCGAGAGCCCACATTTTACGCACCGCCGGGGCCCCCGGCGGGTGGCGTCAAAATGAATGGCGAAACAGCGAATGGCCTTCGTCATTCGCGTGCAAGTGTCTGATATAACAATAAAACTAAAATGCTGCACTGCGTTGTTGCATAAATGACGTGGCGGTGCGAAGGCGGCTTTTCGCGGCCCGTGCCCGATACAATCGGACCCGGAAAAAGTTGGCAGCACAGGAGATACCAATATGAAAGCACGCCATGCCGATTCCATTTCCGCCGCGCTCGGCTTGCTCTGGCTCGCCATCGCGCTCGGCATCGTCCTGGTGCTGGCGCAGGGAGCGGTGCTTCCCGAAACGCGCGGCCCGGTAGCCGAAGGGCGCCTCGCGGCGGCGGCACAACCTGCAGCACTCCGGCCGGTGTCCCAGGCGGTGCTCGAGCAGGAACAGAAGGCGCTGGCCGGATTCATCGCCAAGCGTTGGCGCATCGCCGAGGAAGCCGCGTCGCGCTTCGTGTCCATCGCCTATCGCGCCGGCAGCATGCACTCGGTCGACCCGCTGCTGATCCTGGCCGTCATTGCCATCGAGTCGGGCTACAACCCGGTCGCGCAGAGCGTCATGGGGGCGAAAGGACTGATGCAGGTGATCCCGCGGTTTCACCTGGAGAAGCTCAGTGGGCACGGAGGCGAAGAAGCGGTTCTCGACCCCGAGGTGAACATCCACGTGGGGGCGCAGATCCTGCGCGAGTACTCGCGGCGGCTGCGCGACGAGGAGCTTGCGCTGCAGATGTATGCGGGCGCCTTTGACGAGCCCAATTCCCAGTACGCCAACAAGGTGTACGCGGAGCGCGCGCGCCTGGAGCCGATCAGGCAGCGCGCGAGGAAGCAAACCGGCCAATCCGCCTGACCGCTTCCTCGAGTTCCTCCAGGCTCCGGGTGTAGGCGAAGCGCACGAAACGGTCGGTCCGGTTGGCTCCGAAGTCGATCCCCGGCGTGGCGGCGACCGCTTCGCTTTCCAGCAGCTCCCGGGTGAAGGCGCGGCAATCGCGGCCGCAGTCCGCGTACACATAGAACGCACCGTGGGGCTCGGCCGGCACCGGAAGGCCGGCTTTCCTCAGGCCGGGGACCAAAAAGTCCCTACGAAGCGCGAATTCCCTGCGCCTTTCCTCCAGCACCGCCAGGCTTTCGGGTGAGAACGCGGCCACCGCCGCATGCTGCGCCGCGGACGGCGCGCTGATGAAAAGGTGCTGCGCGAGCTTTTCGAAGCCACGCACCGCCCCCTGGGGCAGCACCACCCATCCCAGGCGCCAGCCGGTCATGCAGAAGTATTTTGAAAAGCTGTTCACCACTACCACTTCGCCGGGCAAGCCCAGCGCGGTGCGGGGCTGCGTGCCGTACACCAGGCCCTGGTAGATCTCGTCCACCAGCAGCACGCCGCCGCGCTCGCCGGCGAACGAGGCAATGCGGCGCAACTCGCCTTCGTCGATCAGGGTGCCGGTGGGGTTTGAAGGGGAGCCGAGGATCAGCCCCTTGGTCCGCGGCCCCCACGCCGAGCGGATCATGTCGAACGTCGGCTGGAAGTTGTGCTGGGCGTCGACGGGTAGGGCGCGGGCGACGCCCTCGAATGCCCGCACGAAATGCCGGTAGCCGGGGTAGCCGGGATCGGGCACCAGCACTTCGTCGCCCGGGTTGACATAGAGCGCGGCCAGCGTGAGAAGGCCGCCCGAGGCGCCCGCGGTCACGGCGATGCGGCTGCTGTCGACCCTGACGTTGAACCGGCTCTCGTAGTGGGAAGCAATCGCCTCCCTGAGGGCCGGCAGCCCCAACGTGGCGGTGTATGCCGTCATGCCCTCGCGCAGGGCGCGCATGCCGGCTTCAACCACCGGCGCGACCGCGGTGAAGTCCGGCTCGCCGATCTCCAGGTGCAGCACGCGCCTTCCCGCCGCTTCGAGCGCGTGCGCACGCGCCAGCACGTCCATCACTTCGAACGGCGTGATTTCGGCGGCGCGGCGCGAAGCGGAAAGTGCCATGGGAAGGCGGGATTATAATTTTTTGGTGGACGACGAACTAAAGAAGAACGCGCTCGATTACCACCGTCGCAGCCCGCCCGGCAAGATTTCCCTCCTGCCGACCAAGCAGCTCACCAACCAGCGCGACCTCGCACTCGCGTACTCGCCGGGCGTGGCGGCGGTCTGCGAGGAGATCCGCATCGATCCCGCGAAGGCGGTGCAATACACCTCGCGCGCCAACCTTATCGCGGTGGTCACCAACGGCACCGCGGTGCTCGGCCTGGGCCAGATCGGGCCGCTCGCGGCCAAGCCGGTGATGGAAGGCAAGGCCGTGCTGTTCAAGAAGTTCGCCGGCATCGACTGCTTCGACATCGAGCTGGACGAGCGCGACCCGCAGAAGCTGGTGGACATCATCGCCGCGCTCGAACCGACGTTCGGCGCCATCAACCTGGAGGACATCAAGGCGCCCGAGTGCTTCATGGTCGAGCGCGCGCTGCGAAAGCGCATGCGCATCCCGGTCTTCCACGACGACCAGCACGGCACCGCCATCACCGTCGGCGCGGCCGTCTACAACGGGCTGAAGGTCGTCGGCAAGAAGCTCGAGGAAGCGAGGCTGGTCGCTTCGGGCGCCGGGGCGGCGGCGCTCGCGTGCCTGGAGCTCCTCGTCAAGATGGGCCTGCGGCGGGAAAACGTCACCGTCACGGACATCAAGGGGGTCGTGTACAAGGGCCGCAGGGAGGAAATGGACCCGGACAAGGAGCGCTTCGCGATAGACACCCGCGCGCGCACGCTCGCCGAGGTGATTCCCGGGGCGGATATTTTCCTCGGCCTGTCGGCCGGCGGCGTGCTCAAGCCCGACATGGTCGGGAAAATGGCCGCCCGGCCGCTCATCCTGGCGCTCGCCAATCCCGAGCCCGAGATCCGGCCCGAGCTCGCCCGCGAGGCGCGGCCCGACTGCGTCATCGCCACCGGCCGCTCCGACTACCCCAACCAGGTGAACAACGTGTTGTGCTTCCCGTTCATCTTCCGCGGCGCGCTGGACGTCGGGGCGACCACCATCAACGACGAGATGGAGCTCGCCGCGGCGCGCGCCATCGCCGAGCTCGCGCAGGCGGAGACCTCCGAGCAGGTGGCGCTCGCCTACGGCATCGAATCGATCAGCTTCGGTCCCGAGTACATCATCCCCCGGCCGTTCGATCCGCGCCTGATTGCGCGCGTTGCGCCGGCGGTGGCACGCGCGGCAATGGACTCCGGAGTGGCGACCCGGCCGCTCGCCGATATCGATGCCTATCGCGAGTCGCTCGGCCAGTTCGTCTACCAGTCGGGCCTCATCATGAAGCCGCTATTCATCGCGGCGAAGGCGGCGCCGCGCCGCGTCGTCTATGCCGAGGGAGAGGACGAGCGCGTGCTGCGCGCAGTGCAGATCACCGTGGACGAGCGCCTGGCGAGGCCCATCCTCATCGGCCGGCCGCAGGTCGTCGAGCAGCGCCTGGAGCGCCTGGGGCTGCGCGTGAGGGCGGGGAGCGATTTCGAGCTGGTCAATCCCGAGTCGGACCCGCGCTACCGCGACTACTGGACCACCTACCATCAGCTCGCCGAGCGCCGGGGCGTCTCGCCGGAAGCGGCGCGCCTGGAAATGCGGCGGCGCAATACGCTGATCGGCGCCACCATGATCCACAAGGGCGAGGCCGACGCCATGCTGTGCGGCACCTTCGGCAACCATGCCGAGCACCTGCACTTCGTCGACCAGGTGATCGGCCTGCGCGCCGGGGTGCGCCACTACGCCGCGATGAACGCGCTCATCCTGCCGGGTCGCACGGTGTTCATCTGCGACACCTATGTGACCGAGGATCCCGATGCCGACAACATCGCCGAGATGACGCTGCTCGCCGCCGAGGAGATCCGGCGCTTCGGCGTCGTGCCCAAGGCGGCACTGCTGTCCGCGTCGAACTTCGGCTCGCTGATGCGCTCGCCTGCCGCCGCCAAGATGCGCCGCGCGCTCGAGCTCATCAACGAGCGCGCGCCGGAGCTCGAGATCGAAGGTGAGATGCATGGCGATGCCGCGCTCTCCGAGGAGATTCGCCTGCGCCTGTTTCCGCGCTCGCGCCTGCGCGGCGAGGCGAACCTGCTCATCATGCCGACGCTGGACGCCGCAAATATCGCCTTCAACCTCCTGAAGACAGCGGCCGGCGGCGGCGTCACGATCGGCCCGATCCTGCTCGGCGCGGCGCGGCCGGTGCATATCCTGACGCCGTCGGCTTCGGTGCGCCGCGTGCTCAACATGACCGCGCTAGCGGTGGCCGACGCGAACGCGCCCCGCGGACAAGAGCAGACGCTGTTCTAGCATGATGCCCCGGGCCGGCCTGGTCCTCACCGGCGGCGGCGCCCGGGCCGCCTACCAGGTCGGCGTGCTCAAGGCGGTGCGCGATATCCTCGGCAGCCCGGTGAAGAATCCTTTCCCCATCGTCTGCGGCACCTCCGCCGGGGCCATCAACGCGGCCGCGCTGGCCGCTTCGGCGGACGACTTCACCCGCGGGGTCGGCAAGCTGCTCGAGTTCTGGGAGCTCATGCGCTGCGAGCTCATCTACCGCACCGACCCCTGGCACATCATGAAATCCGGGGCGCGCTGGCTGACGGTGCTCATGCTCCTCTCGCGCCGCAACCCAGTGTCGCTGCTGGACAACGAGCCGCTTCGCCTGCTGCTCGAGAAGCACCTGGAGCTCGGCAGGATCCAGGACCACATCGATTCGGGTGCGCTGTACGCCGCCTGCGTAACGGCGTCGGGATATACCTCCGGGCAGAGCGTGTCCTTCTTCCAGGGCGGCAGCGGGCTCGAGGGCTGGGAGCGCAACCAGCGCATCGGCGCGGCGGTCAGTCTCAAGATCGAGCATCTGCTCGCCTCGGCGGCGCTGCCCTTTCTTTTCCCGGCGGTCAAGGTGCACCGCGAGTACTTCGGCGACGGCTCGATGCGACAGATCGCGCCGGTCAGCCCGGCGCTGCACCTTGGCGCCGACCGCGTGCTCGTAGTGGGGACCGGACGCCAGACGCAAGATTGCGCGCGCCAGCGCTCCAACGTCTACCCGTCGCTTGCCCAGGTCGCCGGCCACGCGCTGAACAGCATATTCCTGGACAGCCTGAAGGTGGACATCGAACGCCTGGAGCGCATCAACCGCACGCTCCGGCTGGTGCCGCCGGAGGCACGCAAGGATATTGCGCTGCGCCCGATCCGCGTCATGTTCGTCACCCCGTCTCAGCCGCTGGAGCGCCTCGCCGCGCGTTTCGTCCACGAGCTGCCGCGCACCGTGCGTTTCATCCTTCGCCCGACGGGCGCCCTCAACCGCGCGGGCTCGAACCTTGCGAGCTACCTGCTGTTCGAGCACTCTTTCTGCCGCGCGCTCATCGAGCTCGGCTACCAGGACACCGTGCGCCGGGACGCCGAAGTTCGCGAATTCTTCCACTTCAGCGAGGCACCCGCCCATGCCTGACCAGCCGCCCCAGGATCCCTTCGAGATGTTCCGCCGCCTGTGGGGCCCGCTCGGCGTGCCGCTTCCCGGAATGGCCATGCCGACGCTCGACCCCGCGGAGATCGACAAGCGCATCGCCGACCTGCGCTCCATCGAAGGCTGGCTGAACATGAACCTCAACATGGTGAAATTCTCCATCCAGGGCCTCGAACTGCAGCGTGCTGCGCTGCAGGCCATGCGCAGCGCCGGCGAGCCGCCGAAAAAGCCCGGATGAAGCCATTCCCCGGGGCGGGGTGAGCACTCTGCGGCAGCCGGGTGCGGAACTCGCCCAGGTCCGGCAGGCGCTCGGCGACATTCCGCTGGTAGGATTCTTCTGCAACGGAGAAATTTCCCGCGACCGGTTGTACGGCTATACCGGCGTCCTGACTTTATTTCATTGAGGAGTGGCCATGGCGAAGGCAGTTCGTTTCCACAAGCAGGGGGGTCCCGAGGTGATGCAGTACGACGATGTGCAGGTGGGGGACCCGGGCCCCGGGCAGGTGCGCATCCGGCATACCGCGATCGGCGTCAATTTCGTCGACGTCTACCAGCGCTCCGGGCTCTATCCCATGCAAGTGCCCATGGTGGCGGGCAACGAGGCGGCGGGCGTGGTCGACGCGGTCGGGCAGGGCGTCACCGAGCTGAAGGTCGGCGACCGCGTGGCTTACACCGGGCTGCCCGGCTCGTACTGCGATCTGCGCACCGTTCCGGCCGACCGCATGGTGAAGCTGCCGCAGGGCATCAGCGAGGAGCAGGCCGCCTCGATGATGCTCAAGGGTCTCACCGTGCACTACCTCATCCACACGACCTACGCCGTCAAGAAAGGCGATACGGTGCTCTGGCACGCCGCCGCCGGAGGCGTCGGACTGATCGCCTGCCAGTGGCTCAAGGCCCTCGGCGTTACCGTGATCGGAACGGCAGGCTCCGACGACAAATGCGCCCTCGCCAAAGCGCACGGCGCAGAACACGTGGTCAACTACAGCCGCGAGAACTTCGTCGAGCGGGTAAAGAGCATCGCCGGCGGCAAGGGACTTCCGGTGGTGTACGACGCCGTCGGCAAAGCCACCTGGGAGGGCTCTCTCGACTGCCTGCGGCCGCGCGGCCTGATGGTGTCCTTCGGCAACGCCTCGGGCGCGGTGCCGCCGGTGAACATCGGCATCCTGCAGGCCAAGGGCTCGCTCTACCTGACGCGCCCGACGCTCGCTACGCACATCGCCACCCGCGCCGACCTGGTAGAGCGCGCGAACTCGCTTTTCGAGGTGGTGAAGAGCGGGAAGGTGAAGATCGAGACCACGGCGCGCTACAAGCTCGCGGACGCGGCCCAGGCGCACCGTGATCTCGAAGGCAGGAAGACGACCGGATCGATCGTCCTCCAGCCCTAGGGGGGCGGCTACTTGATGCCGAGGATGCCCTTGGCCTTGGCGAGGGCCGCCTCGGATTCGGCGTGCTTGCCGGCCTTGTGCAGGCTCTCGCCTTCGGTGCGCAGCTTCTTCACGTCGGCGGCCTGCTGGGAGCTCAGCTTCGCCTTGGGCAGCGCGGCGTCGATGGCCTTCATGTCGAGCGGGCAGCGGTTGGCGAACGCGGCTGAAGCGACCAGCATCATGGCGACCAGGACTGCAATACGTTTCATGGCTCTTCCTCCGGTATGAAACTCGATATCGCCGGACTGAGGGAGCGCCTGAGGCGCTCCCCCCCGGCCTTTACAGTATATGGCGACGACGGCACCGGAAGGGAGGCGGCAGCGCTCACCGCGGCCGCCGTGCTGGTACCGATCGTGCGCCGCGAGCCCGAGCTCACGGTCATCTTCACGCAGCGCACGACTCACCTCAAGGCGCATTCCGGCCAGGTGAGCTTTCCCGGCGGACGCGCGGAGCCGCACGACCCGACGCCCGAATTCACCGCGCTGCGCGAAGCGCAGGAAGAAATCGGCCTGCCCATGGAGCGCGTCGAGGTGCTCGCGCGCATGCCCGACTATCTCACTCGCACCGGGTTCCGCGTCACGCCGGTGGTCGGTCTGCTGGAGCCGCCCTTCGAGCTGATACCGGATCCGCGCGAAGTGCAGGAGGTGTTCGAGGTGCCGCTCGCCTTCCTGCTCGATGCAAGGAATCACCAGCGCCGCACACGGGAGCTGCAGGGCCGCATGGTCGGCTATTACGTGATGGAGTTCGGCGGTCGTGCCATATGGGGCGCGACCGCCGGCATGCTGGTCAATCTGTCGCGCCATCTCGCCGACTGAATAGAATGCCGCCATGAGTGTCCTTGCTATCGTGGCGGCTCTCGTGCTCGAGCAATGGCGCCCGCTCGACCAGGAGCGGACGGTGCACGCGTGGCTGTCCGCGTGGGTGGGCTGGCTGGAGCAGGCGTTCAACGGCGGCGAGCGCCGCCACGGCATGGTGGCCTGGCTGGTCGGCGTGGTACCGCCGTTCCTCGCTGCCATCGCCATCTACCAGTTGCTGGCGGCCGTGCACTTTCTCCTCGCGGCCGCGTTCAACGTCGCGGTCCTGTACTTCACGCTGGGCTTTCGCCAGTTCAGCCACCACTTCACGGAGATCCAGCTGGCGGTGAAGTCGGGCGACGTGGAGCGGGCGCGGCAGTTGCTCGAGGAGTGGCGTGGCGCCTCGGGCGTGGTACGCACGCGCGAGGAAGTGATCCGCCTGTCGATCGAGGAGGCCCTCATCGCCTCCCATCGCCACGTTTTCGGGGTGATCCTTTGGTACGTGCTGCTTCCCGGACCGAGCGGCGCCGTGCTTTACCGCATCGCCGTGTACCTGCGGCAGCGCTGGAAGGAGCTGGGCTCCTTCGGCCGCTTCGCCGGCCGCGCCTTCCAGCTGCTGGAATGGCCTGCCGTGCGGCTTACCGCCGCTTCGTTCGCCGTGGTGGGCGATTTCGAGGATGCGGTGTACTGCTGGCGCACCCAGGCGCGCACCTGGATGGAAGCGAGCTCCGGCGTGGTGCTGGCGGCCGGCGCGGGCGCGATGGGCGTTCGCCTGGGCATGCCGGTGCAGGAGGTGGAAGGCATGCAGCCGCGCCCCGAGCTGGGCGTCGGCGAGCCCGCGGACGGTCCCTTCCTCGACAGCACCGTCGGTCTCGTGTGGCGCGCGCTGGTCGTCTGGATCTTCGTGCTCTTCCTCATCACGGTCGTGCGCCTGCTCTAGCGCGTGCCTGGCATGATGGCTGCTTGCCATGGGCGATGGCCAGACGCCGCCGCAACACCGCCACGCTGCCCAAAGCCGCACGAATTTGCTTGACCGCTCCGCAGGTCGTTGCATTGCGCAGCCTGAGAACGCACGATCAACTTGAAATGCAGCGCATGGGCACCGAGAAGGTGCTGGCATTCTGGGAATCGATGAATGCCATGGGCCTGCAGGTCGCCAGGGCCAACCAGGACTACGCGCTCTTCGCCATGCGCCAGTGGTGGTGGCCATGGATGACGCCGTGGCAGATGGCGAGCGCCGCGGGCAAGATCATGGACAAGGGGCTGGGTCCGATAAACAAGCGGGTTGCCGCCAACGCGCGCCGCCTGAGGCGCTAAGCGCGGTAGGCGCCGCAGCTCCAGCACTGGGTGAACTGCCCGCCCAGCGTTTCGCCGCAGCCGCAGGTCCAATCCGGCTTGGTTTCGTGATTCGAGGTGAGGATGGATTCGGCCCGCGCGGCGTCCCGTTCATCGAAAACCCAGAGCTCCGCCTGGCATTCCGCGGGTGGCAGCTCGCCCATGGCCGAGGACAGGATCTCGTTCTTGACGACCGCGCGGATGCCTTCGGCGGCGAGGACGTTCTTCGCGTGGTGGACCAGTTGCAGGTTGAAGGAGCTGAAGACCCGCTTCAAAGGTCAAGCAGCGCGTCGCATTTCGCCGCGCAGATGAAATCGTTCTCGGACAGGCCGCCGATGGCGTGCGTCGAGTACTCGACGCGGCACTTGTTGTAGCCGACCATCAGGTCGGGATGGTGGTCCTCGCGGTGCGAGATCCAGGCAAGCGCGTTGACGAACGCCATGGTCTGGTAGTAGTTGGCGAAGGGATAGACCTTCACCAGCTTGCCCTCCTCGATGATCCAGCCCTTCAGGCTCTTCAGCATGGGTTGCGCCTGGGCCGGCGTGAGCGGCGCCACGCCTCCTTCACAGGGCTTGCATTTTTGCCTGGCTAGCTCGTTCATGTAGCTTCCCTTAGACGCGCGATCCGCAAGGCGGCCGGCGGATGCGAATCGTAGAACGCCGAATGCACCGGATCCGGCGTAAGGGTGGCGGCGTTGTCCTGGTAGAGCTTCACCAGCGCCCTCACCAGATCCGACGCGTCGGCGTGCTGCGCCGCGTACCGGTCCGCCTCGAACTCGTGCCGGCGCGAGTACAGGCTGGAGACCGGCTGCAGGAAGAAGGTGAACACCGGCACGGTGAGCATGAAAAGCAGCAGCGCCGCGGCCGTGCTCGGGTGGGTCACACCCAGCCCTTCGTAGAACCATTGGCGATCGATGAGCTGGCCGAGCACCCACAGGAAGCCGAGGGAGACGGCGAAGAGCAGAGCGACGCGCTTCCACACGTGGTGCAGCCGGTAGTGCCCCAGCTCGTGCGCCAGCACCGCTTCCACCTCGGGCGGCGCGAGGCGCGAGAGCAGCGTATCGAAGAACACGATGCGCTTGGCGGCGCCGAAGCCGGTGAAGTAGGCATTGCCGTGGCTCGAGCGCCGCGAGCCGTCCATGACGTACAGGCCGCTCGCGCGGAATCCGCAGCGCTTGAGCAGCGACTCGATGCGTCCGGCGAGCCCGGGGTCCTCCAGCTTGCTGAAGCGGTTGAACAGCGGCGCGATAAACGTCGGGAAGGCGAGCAGCACGAGCAGGTTGAAGGCCATCCACGCCAGCCACACGTAGAGCCACCACAGCTCGCCCATCTTCTGCATGAGCCACAGCACCAGCAACAAGAGCGGTATGCCGAGCACCGCGGCGAGCAGCGCCTGCTTGGCGAGGTCGGTGAGGAACAGTCCGAGCGTCATGCGGTTGAATCCGTAGCGCGCCTCGATGACGAAGGTCCGGTAGAGCGTGAGCGGCAAATCGACCAGCGCGACCAGCACCGCCACGCTGCCGATCATCGCGGTGCCGTGCCAGATGCCGCCGGCCTCGAACACCTGGGCCCAGGCGACGTGCAGCCAGTCGATCAGCCCGCCGAGCGTAAGCGCGAGAAGCAGGCCGGCGCCGATCAGCACGTCGATCGTGCCGGTGCGCGCCTTTTCCACCGTGTAGTCGGCGGCCTTCTGGTGCGCGGCGAGCGGGATGGCGTCGGCGAATGTGCCGGGCACCGCGTCGCGGTGGGCGCGTACGTAACGGACCTGACGCATCGCGAGCCACAAGCGGGTCGCGGTGGCGATGGCGAGCGCCCCGAGGAAAGCCAAAGTCAAAGCATTGAACATGCCATGAGAGAATAAGCCATGCGGCCGGACCCTAACAACCTCATCTGGATCGACATGGAGATGACCGGCTTGCAGCCCGACAGCGACCGCATCATCGAGATGGCATTGCTCGTCACGGATCCCGGCCTTCGCGCGATTGCCGAGAGCCCGGTGTGGGTGATCCACCAGCCCGACGAGGTGCTCGACGCCATGGACTCATGGAACAAGGGCACCCACGCCAAGACCGGCCTGATCGACAAGGTCAGGGCCTCGTCGCTCGTCGAAGCGCAGGCTGAGACGCAGGCGCTGGAGTTCCTGGCAATGCACGTGCCCGCGAATACCTCGCCGATGTGCGGCAATTCCATCTGCCAGGACCGGCGCTTCCTCGCGCGCTGGATGCCGCGGCTGGAGAGCTACTTCCACTACCGCAACCTCGACGTCTCGACCCTCAAGGAGCTCGTGCGCCGCTGGAAGCCCGAGGCGGCAAAGGGTTTCGCCAAGGAAGGCAAGCACGAGGCGCTCGCCGACATCCTCGAGTCCATCGAGGAGCTGAAGTTCTATCGCCGGACCGTGATGACCATCTAGGAATTCGGGGTCAGGGTTGGTCAGTGTCGTAATTCGCCGAAGCGCTACGCGCTACCTTGAATTGCGACCCTGACCCCGAATTCCCGACCCCGAATTCCTATTCCAGCTCGACGATGCATTCGATCTCTACCGGAATGCCCATCGGCAGGGAGCCCATGCCGACCGCGGAGCGCGCGTGCCTGCCGCGCTCGCCCAGCACCTGTACGAACAGGTCCGAGCAGCCGTTGATCACCTTCGGGTGATCCTGGAACTCCGGCACGGCGTTCACCATCCCGAGTACCTTCACGACGCGCTTCACCTTGTCGAGGCTGCCGAGCTCCGCGCGCATTACCGCAAGCAGGTCGATGCCGACGCCGCGGGCGTGCTCGTAGGCCTGCTCCGCGGTGAACTCGCGTCCCACCTTGCCCACCGGGCGCTTGCCGTCCTTGCCCGCGCGCGGCCCCTTGCCGGCAAGGAACAGCAGGTTGCCGGTCCTGACGGCGTTGACGTAGTTGGCCACGGGCGCAGATACCGTGCCAAGGTCGAGGCCGAGCTCGCGCAGCTTCTGTTCAGCGCTCAAGCGGAACCACCTTTCCGGGATTCATGAGGTTCTCCGGATCGAACAGGCGCTTGATGTCGCGCATCAGGTCCACGGTCTCGCCGAGCTCCTCCATGAGGTAAGGCTGCTTGCCGATGCCGATGCCGTGCTCTCCGGTGCAGGTGCCTTCCATGGCGAGCGCGCGCTTCACGACGCGCACGTTCAGTCCCTTGGCCTCGTCGAGCTCCGCCGGGTTCGCGGGATCGATGAGGATCACCAGGTGGAAGTTGCCGTCGCCGACGTGGCCGAAAAGCGGCACGGGCAGCGACGCCTTCTCGATGTCCTTCGCCGTTTCCACGACGCACTCCGCGAGGCGCGATATCGGCACGCACACGTCGGTGGAGATGGCGCGCGCGCCCGGCTTGAGCTGCAGGCAGGCGAAGTACGCCATATGCCGCGCTTCCCAGAGCCTGGAGCGCTCTTCCGGCCGCGTCGCCCACTGGAAATCGAGGCCGCCGTTCTCGCGCGCGATGTCCTGGACGGCCTGCGCCTGCTCCACCACCCCCGCTTCGGTGCCATGGAACTCGAGCAGCAGCGTCGGCATCTCGCGATGGCTGGTCTTGTTGTGACGGTTCAGCGCCGCCATGGTGGTGGCGCACAGGAGCTCGCTGCGCGCGATCGGGATGCCGGATTGCAGCGTCTGGATCACCGTGTCGGCGGCGCCCTTGATGGTCGGAAACGCGCATACCGCGGCCGACATCGCGGCCTGCACCGGATGCAGCTTGACGGTGACCTCGGTGATGATGCCGAGCGTTCCCTCCGAGCCTACGAACAGCCGCGTCAGGTCGTAGCCCGCGGCGGATTTCTTCGCGCGGCGCGAGGTCTGGATGATGCGCCCGTCGGGCAAGACCACCCTGAGGGAAAGCACGTTCTCGCGCATGGTGCCGTAGCGCACGGCGTTCGTGCCCGAGGCACGCGTTGCGCTCATGCCGCCGAGCGTGGCGTCGGCGCCCGGGTCGATGGGGAAGAACAGGCCCGTATGCTTGATGTGCTCGTTGAGCTGCTTGCGCGTGACGCCGGCCTGCACCACCGCGTCCAGGTCTTCCTCGTGCACCGCCAGCACCTGGTTCATGCGCGACAGGTCGATGCACACGCCGCCGTTCACGGCGAGGATGTGGCCCTCGAGCGACGTGCCGACTCCGTACGGGATCATGGGCACACGGTGGCGGCGGCAGATGTTCACGACATCGCGCACCTCTTCCGTGGTTTCGGGGAACACCACCGCGTCGGGCAGCGCGTAGGGGAGATAGGACTCGTCCTTGCCGTGGTGCTCGCGTACCGCGCCCGAGGTGGACACCCGTTCGCCGAGCAGCGCCTTCAGCTCCGCGAGCACCGACTGGTCAAATTCGCGCGCCTTGTTCATAAAGTCATTTTAGTCTTATCTCGCCGTCGAAAGGCACCTTCACCCCGAGCGAAGGAATCTCGAGGATGCACTTCACGGGAATGCTCTCGCCGCCATTCAGCTTTCCGGATTCAATTGATTTTTGAACTGCTTGCTCGATCTCGCGCTGCGAGTTCACGCCCACCATCTTCAGGAACTTGCGGATGCTGAGGTTGAACGTTTCCTGGTCCATTAGCCTTCTCCTTTGAGGATTCTCTTCGCCAATTCCTTGCCGAGCTCCACGCCCCACTGGTCGAAGCTGTTGATGTTCCAGATGATGCCCTGCGTGAACACCTTGTGCTCGTAAAGTGCAATCAGCCGGCCGAGGTTGCGGGCCGACAGTTCTTCGAAGAACAGGATGCTTGACGGCCGGTTTCCGGGATATTGCCGGTACAACGGGATGGACGCGTCGTCGGTGCCGAAAGCGAGCGCGTCGGCCTGCGCACGGCAGTTGGCTGAAAGGTTCTTTTCGAGGTTCAACTCTATGAAATCGCAGGGGACCACCTGCGTGCCCTGGTGCAGCAGCTGGTGGAACGAATGCTGGCTCACGGTGCCCTCGGCGCCCCAGAGGACCGGGGCGGTGGCGTAGTCGACGGCGCGTCCTTCCCGGTCCACGCGCTTGCCGTTGGATTCCATCTCCAGCTGCTGCAGGTAAGCCGGCAGCAGGCGCAGGGCGTTGGCATAGGGCAGCACGGCATGGGTGGCCGTGCCGAGGAAGTTGGTGTTCCAGATGCCAATCAGCGCCATGAGCACCGGGACGTTCTTCTCCAGAGGCGTCTCGACGAAGTGCTGATCGATGTCTCTTCCTCCATTCATGAATTCCTTGAACGCATCAACCCCGACGGCGCACATGGCGGCGAAACCGACGGCGGACCACACCGAATAGCGGCCGCCCACCCAGTCCCACATCGGCAGCACCTCCAGCGCACCGAAGCGTTTCGCCGCCTCGACGTTGGAGGTCACGGCGTAGAAATGCGCGCCTCCCCACTGCCGCGCGGCAGCCGCGTTGGCCATGGTTTCCTGCGTGGTGAAGGTTTTCGACGCCACGATGAAAAGGGTGCTTTCCGGCTCGGCGCCCTCGAGCGCGCGCTCGAGGTCTTTCGGGTCGACGTTCGCCGCGAAGCGCACCTCGAGCGTTCCGTCGCCCAGCGCATCGCTCAGGAAGCGGGGACCGAGGTCGGAGCCGCCGGTGCCGAGATTGACGATGCGCTTGAAGCGCTTGTCGCTTCTTATCTTCGAGCACAGCACCCGCATCCGCGCAAGGGTTTCCGCGACCTCGGCCGGCGGGCTCGCCGAGCGCAGGGCCGTGTGCCAGGCGGCGCGGTCCTCGGTGTCGTTCACGTGCTCCCCCGCGAGCAGCGCCGCGCGCCACTCTGCGAAGCCGCGCTCGCCGGCGAGGTTGGCGAGCAGGCGCAGCGTCATGGCGCCGAGGCGCTGGCGGGAAAAGTCGTAGCGCACCCCGGGGCCTTCCGCCACGAGCTGGAGCGAGCGCGCGACGTCGTTCGCGAAAAGCTCGCGCAGGTGGACGGTGCGCCAGCTCTCGGCGTGGTGCGCGAGATCGGCCCAGGCTTTGCACTGCATAGGCGAGCGGGTGTTCATGGGCGCAGGCGATAGAGGCGGTAGCGCTCGGAGCGGTCGCCCGGGCGGCCGACGTCGGCGAGCTTGATCCAACCTTTGCCCGGGGCATCGAACTCGTGCCGCGGGTGACCCTGGACCAGCAGCAGGGCACATGCCTGCGGCCGGGCGATGTCGAAGGGCAAGGGCCGGATGTCGGCATGGTAGTCGAGCGCGGCCGCCTGCGGTATGCCGAGGCCGCGCTGCGCCACGCAATCGGCGCCGACGGGCATCTTCGAGCGCAGTTGCAGCGCCACCGAGCGGTAGCTCTTCTGGAAGTCGGCCCAGGGCATCCACAGCATGGCGAATGTACCCCACAGCAGCACGATGCCCGCGGCCCAACGCGCCACGCTGCGCGTGGTCGAGTAGGGGGTGAAGAACATGAGGCCGATCCAGGCGAGGGTGAGCGCCGCCGCGACGAGGAACTGGGGTAGCTGGAACTCCGGCACGAAGCCGGGCGCGGCGCGCGCGAAGTTGTTCGCCACGCGCGGCGGCACGCCGGTCATCATGGCGAACCAGCCTAGCCATACCAGCCCGCTGAAGAAGGCGAAGGTAACCAGGCCGAACCAGTCGAGCGCGGCCGCCGCGCCCCGGCGCAGGGAGTGCACGCCGAGCGCGGCGAGCAGCGCCAGCGGGGCGAGCGCCGGGATGAGCGTCACGCTCTGCTGCATCCCCCAGGCGGAAAGCCCCGGGATCATGAGAAGCACGGTGAGCGCCGGCACGAACAGGCGAGGCTCCCGCCAGCGGCGCCGCAGGGACCAGAGCGTCCACAGCGCGAGCGGCCAGGCCGGCCAGGCGAACCAGCTTCCGGCGCCGAGGAAATAGCGCAGCTGCCCGAGGAAGTGGCCCTGCGGCACGATTACTGCGGACCACCACGCGGCAAAAAGCTCCTCCGAGCGGCTGCCCAGGGCGAGCGGCCAGAGCGCCGCCGTGACCCCGGCGATGAGCGCCGAGATGGCGATGAAGAGCACCCCGCTGCGCGTGCGCCATTCCGGGCAGGCGAAATGCGCCACGGTCACCGCGATGAAGAAAGCGAGCGGGGTCACCCAGTGCGAAGAAAGCAGCGCCGCGCCGAGCGCCGCGCCGAAGCCGACGCCCGCCGCCAGCGGGTCGCTCGCGGCGCGCGGCAGGGCAGCGAGCGCGCCGCATAGCGCGGCCAGCGTGGCGAGCTCGGGAACCGCCTCGTGGGAATGCACCATCAGCCCGACGCAGCCGAGCAGCACGAGCATAGCGGCCGCCCCCGCGGTGCGATCGCCCCATCGCGAGCCTGCAAGGTAGATGAGCCAGAAGGCGAGCAGCACCAACGCGCCGCTCGCGAGCCGCGCCGCCGAATGGAACTCCATCAGCGATTGCAGCGCGGTGCCGAACGCCGCGGCGACCCAGTGGTAGAGCGGCGGGTCGTTCAGCCAGGCGAGGCCGGCGACGCGCGGCACGATGTATTCGCCGCTCCTCGCCATCTCGTGCACGATGCCCAGGCCGATGGCGTCGTGCGACTTCCACAGGTCATGGCCGGCGAGCCCCGGCAGCGCGAACGCCAGCGCGACCAGTGCAAGCGCCGCGGGCGTGAACGGCTGGCCAGCCCGGATGAGGGCGAAGCGGGGGAGCCTCACCCCCGGCGGCCTACTCGGCTTTCTTGTCGGACTTCTTCGTGTAGCGGCGCTTGAACTTCTCGACCCGGCCGGCAGTGTCGACGATCTTCTGCTTGCCCGTGTAGTACGAGTGGGACTCGGAGGACACCTCGAGCTTGACCACCGGGTACTCCTTGCCGTCGGTCCACTTCATGGTCTCGCGGCCCTTGGTGTCGATGGCCGAGCGGGTGAGGATGCCGTGATTCACGCTGGTGTCGAGAAAGATCACCGGCTTGTATTCGGGGTGGATTCCGGATTTCATGAGGTCCTGGACGGCCGCTGAAAAGGCGCGAATTATAAAGGAAAAACAGCGATCAAAGCCTGCCTTCGCGCTTGAGTTCCAGGTAGCGGTTCACCAGCGTGATGGGCAGCCGCTCCGGTTCGACATCCAGCGCGAGGACCCCGGTGGCCGCGACGCGCCGGAAGACGCGCTCGCGCAGGCCGAGGTACTCGGCGGCCGCCGCATGGGTGACGGCGCGCTCGAAGCTGTCGACGCGGGCCGACAGCGCCCGGCTGATGATCGCCTCGCGCAGCGACGCCAGCACCACGAGGTGGCGCGTGCGCAGCAGCCGCAGCGCCGGTAACAGGTCCTCGTCGTCCTCGTCACGCAGGTTGGTGAGCAGGATGACCAGCGCGCGGCGCCGCACGTGGCGCATCACGTCGCGCGCCGCCTGATCGTAGTCGGGCACGGCGAGCGTGGGCTCGAGGTCGTAGACGCGGTTGAGCATGGTGTGCACCGCGCCGATCGACTTGCGCGGCTCGAGATACCGGTGCACCCCGCCCATCGTAAGCATGCCGACCGCGTCGCCCTGGCGGAGGGCCACGTGGGCAAGGAGCAGCGCGGCGTTCAGCGTATGGTCGAAGTGCGACAGGTCGTCGTCCTTCGCGGCCATGCGGCGGCCGCAGTCGATCACCAGCAGCACGCGCTGGTCCTTCTCCTCCTGGTACTCGCGGGCGATGAGTCGCGCGGTGCGCGCCGTGGCTTTCCAGTCCAGCGCGCGCTGCGGGTCGCCCTGGCGGTATTCGCGCAGCTGGTGGAACTCCGTGCCCTCGCCACGCCGGCGCACCTGCAGCACCCCGATCTGCGACAGGCGGTGGTCCGTGGCGAGCAGCGTGTACTTCGCGAGCGCGCGGAAGTTCGGATAGACGCGCACCGCCTGCTCCTCGCCCGAGCGCCGCTTTGCCTGCCAGAGCCCGAGCGGCGAGAAAATCCGCAGCTCGGCGCGCTCGAAGCGCGCTTCTCCCCGGGCCACGGGGCGCACCTGGTAGCGCACCTCGGTCCACTGGCTCGGCGCGAGCGCCAGCCGGCGCGGCAGGCCCTCGGCCTCGAAGCTCGCCGGGTGATGATCGTGCACCTCGAGGCGCAGCGCGCGCCGCTCAGGGTTCGCAATGCGTAGCAGCACCTCGGTGCGCACGCCGACCGCGAGCGAAGCCGGCACGCGGCGCAGCGCGGGCGGCGAAGGCAGCCGCAGGGCAGCGAGGGCGTCGCCGAGGGAGATGACGAGCACCACCGCGGCAACGGCAAACCATGACGCCTGCGATGCCGAGATGGAAGCGCCCACCCCGGCGCCTGCAAGGATCGCCGCCACCCAGATCAGCCTGGCCGAGGGCAGGATCACTTGCGCGGGGCTTCGATTTTCTCCAGCAGCCCTTTCAGGATGGCGTCGGTGTCGCGGCCTTCGAGCTCGAGCTCCGGTGCCGGCTGGATGCGATGGCGCAGCGCCGGCAGCGCCATGCGCTTCACATCGTCCGGGGTGACGAAGTCGCGTGCTTCGAGCAGCGCGGCGGCGCGCGCGGCGCGCATGAGCGAAATCCCGCCGCGCGGACCGGCTCCGGCGACTACCCCGGCCCAGCTGCGCGTCGCTCGCACCAGGCGGATGGCGTAGTCGAGCACGGCGTCGTCCATGCGCAGCGAGGCAGCGACCGCCTGCAGCGAGAGCACCGTCGATGGCTTCACCAGCGGCGTCACCTGGTCGACATTCAGCTTGTCGCCCACCTTGCCTTCGACGACGTGGCGCACCAGCAGCATTTCCTCGTCCTGCGACGGATAGTCGATGCGCACCTTCAGCAGGAAGCGGTCGAGTTGCGCTTCGGGCAGGGCGTAGGTGCCTTCCTGCTCGATCGGGTTCTGCGTCGCGAGCACCATGAAAGGCGGCTCGAGCGCGTGCGCCTGGCCCTCGATGGTGACCTGCGCCTCCTGCATCACCTCGAGGAGCGCGGCCTGCGTCTTGGCCGGCGCGCGGTTGATCTCGTCGGCGAGCAGCAGGTTCACGAACACCGGCCCGCGTCGCGTGGTGAAGACCTGGTTCTTGGGGTCATAGAGCGTGTGGCCGGTGACGTCGGCCGGCATGAGATCGGGCGTGAACTGGATGCGGCCGAAGGTCCCCGAGATGGTGCGGGCGAGCGCCCTGACCAGCAGCGTCTTGCCCAGGCCGGGCACGCCTTCCACCAGCACGTGGCCGCCGGCGAGCAGCGCGCACAGGACAGCGTCGATGACCTCCTTCTGGCCGACCAGCGCCTTGCCGATCTCGGCGCGCATTGCAGCGGCGATCTTTGCTGCCTGGGCGAAGCTTTCTTCTTTCATCGTTTGCCTTTTTCCAGTGCGCTGTGGATCTTCTGCGCGGTGTGCATGAGCTCGACGAATTCCGCGGCGCTGCCCGCGCCGGCGATGCGCATGAAGCGCTCGGCCTCGTCCTTCGAGATCGAGGCCAGGGAGGCAAGGTGCAACGCGCGCGCCTCGACGGAGGATTCGGCGAAATCGGGGTGCGCATGCGCGAGGTGGCGCAGCGCGGCGTCGCGCGCCGCAACCACCAGGTGCGGCCGCAGGCCGCGCGCCCAGTAGTACCGGCCGCTCGCGCGCAGGTGATCGAGCAGCCGCCGCCGATCGGGCGGCGCATCCGGCAGCACCGGTCCGAATCGCGGTCCGATGCGCCACAGCCACAGGGCGAGCAGCGCCGCGGCGGCGAGCATCACCGGGATGGCGTGCTGGCGCAGGAACCTCCAGAGCGAAAGCCGCTCCTGGCGCACGAACAGGTGCAGCGACCCGGCCGGCGCAAGGTCCAGGAGATACCAGAGGAATTCCGCGTTGTCGTCGGTGCCGATGAAGCTGTTGCGGGCGAACGCCAGCGAGCCGGCGGCGGTCACCGTGCCGCGGCCCACCTCCATCGATGCGATCAGCGTGGACCCGGTACCGCCTGCGCGGAACACCACTTCGGCGCCCTCCGGTGGCTGCAGCACGGTGCGGCCGAAAAGCGACACTTTCAGCTTGCGACCGCGGGCGGTCTGCACCATCGGCGCTTCGAGATCCTTGGCGCCGGAGCGACGCCCGATGCCGAGCTCGTCGAGCAGCGGATCGGATACACCGGGCTGCTCTGCCTCGACGATGAGATGGCCGCCTGCCTCGACCCAGTCCACGAGGTTGCGCAGGCGCCGCGGATCGATCGCCTGCCGGCGGGCCGGGAGGAGCAGCACGCCGTCCGTGGGCAGCTGGTCGAGCTCGGTCAGCACACGAATGCGGCGCGCAAGCAGGCCCATGCGCTCGGCGAAGCGCCCTGCGGCGAGGAAGGGGTCGCGCCGTGCCTCGGCCGCCGGACCGATCCATTCCCTGGAAGGCACGCGCTCGAACGCGGACAGGAACCATGCGGCACCCAGCGCGACCAGGCCAAGCACGATGACCGCGACGAGCCAGGGCCTCATGCAAACGCCTCCCGGTAGCCTGCGGCGAGCTCCTCGACGCGGGACGAGGAAAGCTCGCGCCTCGCGTAGGCGCAGGCGCGCCATGCGTCCACCAGCGCGGCGAAGTACGGCATGCCGGCGAGGCGCACCGCTTCGCCTTCGGTATGGCTCGCAAGGAGCTGCACGCCGCGCCGGTGGACCAGCTCGGAGAGCGCGCCGCGGTAAAGCAGGCTCAGCGCTTCGCGCAGCTTGCCCTCGCGCGCGAGCCGCGCCGCCGCATCGGCGATGTCGGGGGGCAGCTTGTCGGGGGCGAGCTCCATGCCGAAGAGCGCGGCGGGCGGGCGATAGGGCTCGCGCGGCGGCGAGCCGGCGTGCGGCAGCAGCTTGCGGGCCCGCCACAGCAGGTAAGCGGCCACGCCCACCACGGCGACCCAGAAGAGCACCTCCAGCGCGCGGGCGAGCGCATGGCCGATGCCGAAGCCGGGGTTCTCGCCCTTCTTGCCTCCGTCGCCGAGCAGCCAGCGCCAGAACGCCTCCCAGAACGAGCCGTCGTCCTCCGGCTGCCCGGATCGCTGCCAGCGCATGGTCTCGCGAAAGTGGCCGAACTCGGGCGCTTTCAGGACTTCCGCCACTTCCTTCTTCGGGTCCTTGTCCTGCGCCTGCACCGGCACCGGGGACGCCAAGGCGAAAACGAAAGCCAGCAGCAGCGCCGCTACGGCGTGGCGCTCGGCGATGCGGCGCAGCGCCACCTCGATGTCCCAGCCCTCGAGCAGGGTGCGGCGATTGAGGTAGAGCGCGAACCCGGCCGCGACGTAGAACGGCTCGAGCACCAGCCAGACGGCGACGAAGACCAAGCCGTCGGTCAGCGTGGCCGCGGAGATCCAGTCGAAAAAGCCGTCGAAGAACGGCAGCTCGTCGCCCCGCTGGCGCTGCAGCTGCGCCGGTAGCAGGAGGTAGGTAAGGGCGCCCGCGGACCATAGCAGCACGGTCTCGAAATGCGCGCAGACCACCGTCAGCCACATGGCGTTGCCGTGCGCGCGGCGGCCGAGCACCGTTCGGCGCTCGCGCGCTTCGCGCCCCCGCTGCCCCTCCAGCTGGCGCACCGGCAGGTTGAACGAGCGCGCGAGGCTCAGGCGGCCCAGGGTCAGCGCCCACGGAAGGCCGGTGAAAAGCCACTCGCGGGCGCTGCGCAGCACCTCGCGCGGCCCGGGCAACCCGCCAAACACCGCCCGCGACAGCACGTGCAGTACCGCGCGGTCATACACCGGCTTGAGCCACCAGATGGCAACGATCGCGACCCAAACGGCGTCGAAAACCCAGCCGAGGGCGAGCGCAATCGAGGCAACCAGGCCCAGCACCATCGCGTGCACCGAATAGACGGGCCGCCACCAGCGCTGCAGCATCGCGAGGCCGAGGTCGGTGGCCTCCCACGGCGTGCGGCGCCTGAGAGCGACGGCCAACGACGTAAGGCGTTCCATGCGCTCAGCGGGTGGCACGCCGCCTCCCGGCGAGGACGAAGTACAGCAGGAGCAGGACCCAGAAGGCGAGGCCCACGGTGATCTTCATGCCGAACGGCACCTCGGTGAGGGGCGACCAGAAGGCCTCGACGAACGCGGCGATGAAGAACATCAGTGCCGCCCCGTACATGATGTGCACCGCCGGTTTCGCCGCGGCGACCAGCGCCGCGCGGCGGCTTAGCGTCCCAGGGGCAATGACCGCCATGCCGAGGCGCAGCCCGGCGGCGCCTGACAGGGCGATGGCGAGGAGCTCCCATGAAGAATGGCCGGCGACGAACGACCAGAAGGTCCGCGTGTAGCCGATCTCGGTGAGGTAGCCGGAAACCGCGCCGAGGATCACGCCGTTCGAGGCGAGGAACCAGATGGAGCCGACGCCTGCGAAGATGCCGCCGGCAAAGGTCTGGAAGCCGATGCCGGTGTTGTTCCAGATGTAGAAGCCGAACATCATGAGACTGGTGTCGGCTTCCCGCATGCCCAGCCGCCGCGAGGCCGGGTCGTACATCTCGTGGAAGCCCGCGATCTGCTCCGGGCGCAGAAGGTAGTGCACGAATTCCGGATACACCTGCAGCAGCGCGATGAGCCCGGTGAGCGGCCCGAAGAAAAGCAGCGAGGCGACGAGCACCAGGCGCCATTCGCGACGCACCAGCGCCGGAAAGCCGGCGAGCAGGAACTCCAGCACGCGCTGCGATTCGCGCCGCCTGTTCTCGTACAGCGCGTGGTGGCCGCGCAGCGCCAGGAGGTTCAGCCGGTCGACCAGCGTCGGGCTGTACTGGCGGTCCGTGGCGAGTGCGAGGCTCTGGCAGATGCGGCGGTAGAGCCGCGGCATGTCGGCGGGGTCCAGCTTCGAGGACTTGTCGTGGTCGAGGAACTTCTCGAATTCCTGCCATTCGGCTGCGTGCGCCGCCTCGAAGGGCGCCTGCTTCACGGACGGCCCGCCAGGTAATTCGCCATGCCGAGGAGCCGGGCGGCCGCGCGCTCGCCCTGCAGACTGCCGACGAGCGGCGTAGGCAGCTCGGCGAGCTCCTCCAGGCGCTCCTGCGTGAGCGCGGCCGAGCGCTCGGCGAGGTCGAGCACCGCGCGCTGCTCCTCCAGGTTGAGCGCCACCGGCGGCGCGACCGGCACGGCCCTCGGAATGTCCCCGTGAACCGCCTTCTCGGCCCGGTAGACCACCACGGTGCCCGCGGCGAGGTCGCCCAGGCGCTTGAAGTCGCGGCTCGAGAGCATGGCGAGCAGGCCTATGCCGTAGAGGAACGGAAGGAAGTCGACCGCACGCAGCAGGTTGCGCGTGAGCGCGGCCGGCCAGCGCACCGGCGTACCGTCGTCGTTCAGAACCGTGAGCCCCATGGCGCGCTTGCCCGGCGTCTGGCCGCGCCACGACGCCTCGAACCATGCAGGCAGCAGCCACTCGACGAAGAAGGCGGTGAGCAGCAGCACGCCGAGACCCGCCTGGCCGAGCGGCAGCACCGCGGTGGAGGTCAGCATGAGGATGGCGACTCGGATGGCCAGGTCGATCGCCCAGGCCATCGCCCGTGGGACCGGTCCGGCCAGGTGCAGCGTGAGCTCGACGCCTTCGGGTGTTGCGACGCGACGCGTAGTGTCCAGCACCCCTGATTTCCCTCCCCAGGAAAACCCGGAGAGTCTACTAAATCAGGTTCAACCCCGCCTCATGGAGTCGAAGAACTCGGCGTTCTGCTTGGTCGCGCGCAGCTTGTCGATGAGGAATTCTGCCGCTTCCAGCTCGTCCATCGGGAAGAGAAGTTTCCTCAATACCCAGATCTTCTGCAGCACCGGCTGGTCGATGAGCAGCTCTTCGCGCCGCGTGCCGGAGCGGTTCACGTTGATCGCCGGATAGATGCGCTTCTCGTGCATCCGGCGGTCGAGGTGGATCTCCATGTTGCCGGTGCCCTTGAACTCCTCGTAGATCACATCGTCCATGCGGCTCCCGGTATCGATGAGCGCGGTGGCGATGATAGTGAGCGAGCCGCCTTCTTCGACATTGCGCGCGGCGCCGAAGAAGCGCTTCGGCTTTTGCAGCGCATTCGCGTCGACGCCGCCGGTCAGGACCTTGCCCGACGCCGGGACGACCGTGTTGTAGGCGCGCGCGAGGCGGGTGATGGAGTCGAGCAGAATCACCACGTCCTTCTTGTGCTCGACCAGGCGCTTCGCCTTCTCGATGACCATCTCGGCGACCTGCACGTGGCGCGAGGCCGGCTCGTCGAAGGTCGAGGCTACCACCTCGCCGCGCACCGAGCGCGACATCTCCGTGACTTCCTCCGGCCGCTCGTCGATGAGCAGCACGATGAGCACCACTTCCGGGTGATTGGCAACCAGCGCATGCGCGATGTGCTGCAGCATCACCGTCTTGCCGGCCTTCGGCGGGCTGACGATCAGGCCGCGCTGGCCCTTGCCGATCGGCGCCACGATGTCGATGACCCGGCCGGTGATGTTCTCCTCGGCCTTGATCTCCCGCTCCAGCTTGAACATCTCGTCCGGATGGAGCGGCGTGAGGTTCTCGAACAGGATCTTGTTCTTGGCGGCCTCCGGCGGCTCGCCGTTGACCTTGTCGACCTTGACCAGGGCGAAGTAGCGCTCGCCGTCCTTGGGCGTGCGGATCTCGCCTTCGATCGAGTCGCCGGTGTGCAGGTTGAAGCGGCGGATCTGCGAGGGCGACACGTAGATGTCGTCGGTGCTCGCCAGGTAGGAGGTCTCCGGCGAGCGCAGGAAGCCGAAGCCGTCGGGCAGCACCTCGAGCGTGCCGTCGCCGAATATCGAGACCCCTTTCTTCGCCTGGCTCTTCAGCAGGGCGAAGATGAGATCCTGCTTGCGCATGCGGCTGGCGTTCTCGATGCCGTTGCCGACGGCCATCTCGACCAGCTGCGTGACGTGGTGGGCCTTCAGCTCCGAGAGGTGCATCGGAATGGCCGGCGCGCCCGCGGGCGGTTGGGCCGACTCGGTGCCTTGGGGTGAACGGACTGCTTCCGGCTGTGCGGCTTGTGACCTGCTCATTCTCGGGAAATGCGCCTGAAGACAGGCGCCAGAAAGTTCTTGGGGTACCGCCTCCCCCGGAATGGGGGAGGCGGTCAAAGCCTAAAAGCTTCAGATGTTGCTGTCAAGGAAAGCCGTGAGCTGGGATTTGGAAAGCGCGCCGACGCGGGTCGCCTCGACATTGCCGTTCTTGAAGAGCATCAGCGTCGGGATGCCGCGGATGCCGAATTTGGCCGGTACCTGCTGGTTCTCGTCGACGTTGATCTTGGCGATCTTCAGGCGGCCTTCGTACTCCCGGGCGACTTCATCGAGAATCGGCGCGATGGACTTGCACGGGCCGCACCACTCGGCCCAATAGTCGACCAGCACCGGGGTGTCGGCCTTAAGCACCTCGGGCTCGAATGTGTCGTCTGTCACGCGTTGAATCGCAGGACTGCTCATGGCTCCTCGGAGGTTGTTTCGCGACGCTTCTATTATGGGGTCGACCGTCGCGCTTCCCAAGGCTTATACTAAGTCGTTGATTCGAATAACCTTATGACCTACGTAGTTACCGAAGCCTGCATCAAGTGCAAGTACACCGACTGCGTCGACGTATGCCCGGTGGACTGCTTCCGCGAAGGGCCGAACATGCTGGTAATCGATCCGGAAGAATGCATCGACTGCACGCTGTGCGTGCCGGAATGCCCGGTCGAAGCCATCTTCGCCGAGGACGACGTGCCCGATGCGCTGCGCGAGTTCATCGGCATGAACGCGGAGCTTGCGAAAGCCTGGATGCCGATCATCGAGCGCAAACCCGCTCCGCCCGACGCCGACGAGTGGGCCAAAGTCAAAGACAAAAGAAATCTACTGGAGAAATAGAGAAATCTAAGCGCAGTGCAGCACGCTTTGCGCAACGCAGAAAATTTGTCGTGCGAATGACGACAGAAGTTTTGAAGTTTGATTTCCGCAGTGCGTAGTCATACTTTTGCAAGCTTGCTCGCGTAACCTTTCCTCTTGTCTCAGGCAGGAGGTCCTCAAGATGGAAACAGGAAGGCTCGCGTTCACCGCCGTCTATCTCAAGTCCAACAGCGGCTACATCGGATTCATCGAAGAGCTGCCCGGCGTCAACTCGCACGGCCGCACCATCGAAGAGGCGCGTGACACGCTGCAGAAGCTGGCGGCGGTGGTGTTCGACGAGGAGCGCCGCGGCGCCGAGGAGCTGATCGAAGGCAAGGACGTGGTGCGCGAGTCCTTCTTCATACCTCTTCCGCGAGCCGCGTAGCGCGCGAGGCCGCGCCCTCACCCGTTTTTCCCATTCGTCCTGTTTCGCCGGCGCATCGCCTCGGCGCGCTGGCGGCTGCCCGCCTGTCCTAGAATTGGCATCGAACCCCGGACCTTGGCACCGAACCCCCGGACCGCCGGGGACTTATGGAGGATGGGACATGGACGGCACAAAATCTGAAGTGGATGTTTACCGCCGCAGGCTGCTCGCGGCGGGCACCGCGGGCGCGGCCGCGGGGCTGGGCGCATGGACCCCGGCCAGCCTCGCACAGAGTGCGGGTGCCAAGCCGCTGCCGGCCTTCGCGGCATTCAAGGACGCAAACCGGCTGATCGTGCACAGCGCGAGCGGCATCGAGACCAAGCGCGAAGCATTCGGCACGAGCGGCATCACCGACACCGATATCCTGTTCGTGCGCAACAACCTCGGAGCCCCGGACGCCGCGATCACGGCGAACCCGGATGCCTGGCAGATCGAGTTCGACGGCGTCACGAACCCCCGCAAGCTCAGCGTGGCGGACCTCAAGCGCCTCGGCCTCGCCAACGTTGCGATGGTGCTCCAGTGCTCGGGCAACGGGCGCGGCTTCTTCGGCCACAAGGCGAGCGGCTCGCAGTGGAAAGTCGGCGCGGCCGGAAACACCCTCTGGAGCGGGGTGCCGGTGAAGGCCGTGGTTGCCGAGCTGGGCGGCGTGCGCGGCGGCATGCGCTACATGACCAGTACCGGCGGCGAAACCATTCCGCCCGGCGTCGACCCAAAGACGGTGGTGGTCGAGCGCTCGGTGCCCTGGACAGAGATGGAGAATGCGATCCTCGCGTGGGAGCTGAACGGCGAGCCGCTTCCGCTCGCGCATGGCGGGCCGCTGCGGCTCGTCATTCCGGGCTACTACGGCGTGAACAACGTGAAGTACGTGAAGCGCCTGGCTTTCACCGAGGCGCAGACCGGCGCCAACATCCAGAGCTCGGGCTATCGCGTGCGGCCGATCGGCGACAAGGGCGCGCCGACGCAGCCGACGATGTGGGAGATGAACCTCAAGTCGTTCGTTACTCATCCCGCCGGCGGGCAGATGCGCGCCGGCCTGACGCAGGTCCACGGCGTGGCGTATTCCGGCAGCAGCCCGGTCGGCGCTGTGGAGGTCTCGGTCGACGGCGGCAAGACCTGGCGCGCGGCGCGGTTCTTCGGCCCGGACCTCGGCCGCTACGCGTGGCGCCAGTTCGTGCTGCCGGTCATCCTCCCCGCCGGCTCCTACGAGATCACGAGCCGCGCCATCGCCGAGGACGGCGAGGTCCAGCCCGAGTTGCGCGTGGAAAACGAGCGCGCCTACGCCCACAACGGCTGGCGCGACCACGCGGTGAAGGTGACCGTGGCGTGAGCGTTGCTCGTGCGGCGGGGCTGGCGCTGCTGCTGGCGCCGGCCTGCGCCGCGAACGCCGACGAAGAGCTCGGCCGGAAGGTATTCACGCAGGTCGCGCAACCCCCCTGCGCGTTGTGTCACACGCTGGAAGCGGCCGGTGCTGCCGGCACGATCGGCCCGTCGCTGGACGAGCTCAAGCCCGACCGGGCGCGTGTGCTGGCGGTGGTGCGCACGGGCATCGGCCCGATGCCGCCCTACGACGGCAAGCTGACCGCGGAGCAGATAGAGGCGGTCGCGGCTTTCATAGCCAAGGCGACCGGCGCCCAGTAGCAAAGCGGGAGCCGCCACGGGCCGGCTCAGTGCCCGTAGTCCTCTACGCGCGCTTTGCCGCGAAAAATGCGGTAGCTCCAGAATGTGAGCCGAGAAGGAACGGCAGGACCGCGAGCGTGCCGACCAGAATGAACAGGGCGCTCGGATGCGCGGCCGCTTCCCAGATGGTCAGCCGGTCGATGGCCACGTACGGGAAAAGGCTGTACGCGAGCCCGAAGAACGACAGCACGAAGATGGCGACCGCGCCCGCGAACGGCTGGCCTTCGGATACGGGGAACAGGATATGAAAGCCGACTGCACCCGGGCGAGGAGCAGGGCTTCATCCATGAGGTCTAATATACGGCCGGATGCCGCCGCGCCGCCATCATCACTCGGTGTACGTGATCGAGCTGTCCAAAGACGTTCTCAGCGAGCCGCGCTTCCGCAGGGCGAACGAGCGCTATCGCCTCGGCTTTCCCTGCGTCTACGTGGGCATGACCGGGCTCGCGCCCGACGTGCGCTTCGACAAGCACAAGGCGGGCATCCAGGCCAACCGCTTCGTGACGCAGTACGGGCTGCACCTGCTTCCCAGGCTCTACGCGATGTACAACCCCATGCCCTACGACGGCGCGCGCGATATGGAAGTCGAGCTCGCGATCGCGCTGCGCGACAAGGGCTACGGCGTCTGGCAAGGGTGAGGAAGGAACCGCCATGAAGCGAGTCGCGATCGTCGCCGGTGCGCGCATTCCATTCGCGCGCGCGCATACCGCCTACGGAGAGCTGGGGAACCAGGACATGCTGACGGCCGCTTTTCGCTTCCTGGTGAAACGGTTCTCCCTGGAAGGGGAAAAGATCGGCGAGGTAGCCGCCGGCGCGGTGATCAAGCACTCGCGCGACTGGAACCTCGCACGCGAGTGCACGCTCGGCAGCGGCCTGCACCCGCAGACGCCGGCCTACGACGTGCAGCGCGCCTGCGGCACTAGCCTCACCGCCGCGGTGCAGGTGGCGCACCGCATCGCCGCGGACGAGATCGATTGCGGCATCGCGGGCGGCGTGGACTCGGCGAGCGACATCCCGCTCACCTATGGGCCCGAGCTCGCGCGCACCGTGCTCAGCAGCGTCCGTGGAAGATCCTTCGTGGAAAAGGCGAAACCCTGGCTCGACTTGCGGCCCAGGCATTTCAAGCCCTCGGCCCCGGGCATCGCCGAGCCGCGCACCGGCCTGTCGATGGGCCAGCACTGCGAGGAGATGGCGAAGGAGTGGAGCATCGGGCGCCGGGAGCAGGACGAGCTCACGCTCGCCAGCCACCGCAACGCCGCGGCGGCGTGGAAAGTCGGGTTCTTCGACGATCTCGTCTACCCCCTCGGCGAACTCAGGCACGACAACAACGTGCGCGCCGACACCTCGCTCGAGCAGCTCGCCAGCCTGAAGACCGCATTCGACCGCAGCCCGGCCGGCACGCTCACCGCCGGCAACAGCTCGCCGCTCACCGACGGTGCGGCCTGCGTCCTTCTGGCATCGGAAGAGTGGTGCAGCACAAGGAACCTTGAACCCCTGGCGTTTCTCGCGCAGTCGGAATCCGCGGCAGTGGATTTCGTCGGCATGGCCGGCCCGAAGGAAGGGATGCTGATGGCGCCGGCCTACGCGGTGCCGCGCATGCTCGACCGCGCGGGGCTCAAGCTGCAGGATTTCGACATCTACGAGATCCACGAGGCTTTCGCCGCACAGGTCTTGTGCACCCTGAAAGCCTGGGAGTCCGATGATTATTGCAAGAGAAGGCTGGGTCGGAACGGCGCGCTGGGCTCCATCGACCGTGCGAAGCTCAATCCGAAGGGCTCGAGCGTCGCCATCGGCCATCCCTTCGCCGCCACCGGCGCGCGCATCCTCGCCACCGCCGCAAAGCAGCTCGCCGAGCGCGGCGCCGGCCGCGCGCTGATCTCGATCTGCGCGGCCGGGGGGATGGGGGTTACTGCAGTCCTGGAACGCTAGCTACTGCGGCTCGATCTTGGCGAGCTCGATGTAGCCCTTCCAGCGGGCGGCGTCGTCCTTGAGGAGCTTTGCCATCTGCTCGGGCGAGCCGGGGAAGGGATCGAACGCCGCGCGCGCGAGGAACTGCTGCGTGTCCTTCTCGGCGGTGATCTGGTTGAACCAGCCGGCGAGCTTGTCGACGACCGGCTTGGGCGTGCCGGCGGGCACCACCACGCCCCACCACGGCGTGACGTCGTTCTTGCCGTAGCCGAGCTCGGCGAGGGTCGGAACGTCGGGGAAGGCGACCGAGCGCCTGGCGGCAGTAGCGGCAAGCACGCGCACGCGCCCGCCTTTCGCCTGGCCGGCGGCCCAAGTGGCATCGTAAGACAGGAAATCCACGGTGCCTTGCAGCAGGTCGGTGAGCGCCTGGGTGTTCTGCTTGTACGGCGCGTAGGTGGTCTGCAGCCCCGCCGCGTGCTTGAAGAGCTCCGCGGCGATGACGCCGGTGTTGTTGCTGGTGCCGTAGAAGCCCTGGTTAGGCCGCGTTTTGAGATGCGCCACCAGCTCGTCGACCGTCTTGATCGGCTTGGACGCATCCACCAGCAGCACGAACGACAGCGACGCGATGGTGGTTACGGCGGTGAAGTCCTTTTCGGCATTGAACGGCAGGCTCTTGAAGAGGTAGGGCGCGGAGGCGATGGTGGAGCTCGCCGGCGTGATCATGATGCTGTAACCGTCGGGCTTGGAGCGCGCGAGGTCGGCGGTGGCGAGCGCGCCGTTGGCGCCCGGCTTGTTCTCGACGACCACCGGCTTGCCGGCGAGCCTGGCCAGCTTCTCGCTGTAGTAGCGCACGATGATGTCGGCGCCCGAGCCGGGCGCGAAGTTGCAGATCGAGCGGATGTCGCGAGTCGGGTACTCCTGCGCCGCCGCGGTCGAGGCGGCGAAGCAAAGCATCAACACGAACAGGGTGCGCATCGTTTCCTCCTCGGGCGCCCAGTCTAGCTAAACTGCAGGACGGAATGCTCGCCAAAGCCGACCTGCTCGCACGCCTCGCCGAAGGTCACGCTGCCCGCATCACGGTCGTAACGCCGAACCGGCGCCTGGCGTCGACGCTCACGGCGGAGCTTGATGCTTACCAGGCAGGCAGGAACCTCTCCGTGTGGGAAGCGGCCGACATCCTGCCGTTCGACGCGTGGGTGGAGCGGCTGTGGGAGGACGCGTTGTATTCCGATACAGGGCAAATGAGCGGGGGGTCGCTCCCACTGCTGCTCACGCCCGCGCAGGAGCAGGCGATCTGGGAAGAGATCCTCGCCAGCGCGGAGCTGCTCTCGGTGGCGCAGGCCGCGCGCCAGTGCCGCGAGGCGTGGCGCCTGCTGCATGGATGGCGCATTCCGCCGGGCCACGGCGGCGAGGATGCGGCCGCCTTCCGGGAATGGGCGCGGCAGTACGAGAAGCGCACGCAGGGAGACATCGATGCCGCCCGGCTTCCCGACTTGGATTTTCATGTCAGGAAGCCAAACCTGGTGGTCGCCTATGCGTTCGACATCCTGCCGCCGCAGACGAAGGAATTCCTCGAGCGTTTCCCGCTCGAGCATTGCCAGCCGGAACCCGTGGACGGCGGCGCGACAAGGCTTGGCCTCTCTTCGGCGCGCGAGGAGATCGAGCAGGCCGCGGCCTGGGCGCGCGAGCGCCTCGAGGAAGGCCGCCCGAGGATAGGCGTGGTGGTGCCGGATCTCGGCAAGCGCCGCAAGGAGGTGGTGCGCGTGTTTTCGCGCATCATGGAGCCCGGCTTCAACCTGCCGGGCGCGGCGAAGGCGCCCAAGCCGTTCAACGTTTCGCTCGGCGAGCCGCTGAGCGATTTTCCCTGGGTATACTTTTGCCTGGACTTGATTCGCCTCAGCTTCTCCGAGGTGGAGCTCTCCCTGGCGAGCCGCCTCATTCGGTCGCCATTCCTGGGTGGCGCCGAGTCGGAAATGACGCGCCGCGCGCGGCTCGACGCACGGTTGCGCGAGACGCTCGGCGCCACCGTGTCGCTTCCGAAGCTCGTGGCCGCCGTGGAGCAAGCGCCGCTCTTGCGCCTTCACCTCGAGAGGGTATTTTCCCTGAGGACCCGGGAGAAGCAGTCCGCCGGTTCCTGGGCGCGCCACTTCTCCGCGCTTCTGGAAGCCGCCGGCTCCCCGGGCGAGCGGCCGCTCGATTCCGCGGAGTTCCAGACGCGCGCCAAGTGGCACGAGGCGCTCGGCGAGCTCGCCAAGCTCGAGCGAGTCGCGAAGGAGTGCTCCATCCAGGAGGCATTCCACGCGCTGAAGAACCTGTGCAGCGATACGCTGTTCCAGCCCGAGTCGCCCGATGCGCCGATCCAGGTAATGGGCGTGCTGGAGTCGGCGGGGCTGCGCTTTGACTGCCTCTGGGTGAGCGGCCTCACCGACGAGGCGTGGCCGCTGGAGGCGCGCCCCAACCCTTTCATCCCGGTGGCGCTGCAGAAGCGCGTCGGCATCCCGCAGGCGAGCGCCGAGGCTTCACTCGCCCTGGCGCAGCGCATCACCGAGGCATGGCGGCACTCGGCCGGGGAGGTGGTGTTCTCCTTCCCGCAGAAGGAGGCGGACCGCGACCTCGCGCCGAGCGCGCTCATCGCCCAGGTCGCCGAAGGCGCGCCCGAGATTCGGTCTTTCCCGCGCTACCGGGATCTGCTGTTTTCCAGAAAGCGAATCACAACGCTGGAAGACGGCCGCGGCCCTGCCGTTCCCCCCGGCCCGGTGCGCGGCGGCACGCGGGTGCTCGCGGACCAGGCCGCCTGCCCGTTCCGCGCCTTCGCGCGCTGGCGCCTCGCAGCCGAGCCGCTCGAGGCGCCGGTGCCGGGCCCGGATGCGCGCGAGCGCGGGGCGCTGCTCCATTCCCTCATGAAGCACCTGTGGAGCGAGCTCAGGAGCAGCCGCAATCTCCAGCAAGACCTCGCGCCGATCATCGCGCGCGCGGCCGCGGCCGCGGTGAAGGAGAGCGAGCTCGAAGGCCGCTTCGGCGAGCTCGAGCGCGCGCGCCTCGCGAAGCTCGCTGGCGAATGGCTGGAGCTGGAAAAGAGCCGCAAGGATTTCGAGGTTGCTTTCGTGGAAAACCCGCGGACCGTGGCGCTCGCCGGGCTGCATTTCTCGTCCCGCATCGACCGCATGGATCGCCTGGCCGACGGCGGCTACGCCCTCATCGACTACAAGACCGGCAACCGCGTGACGCCGAAGGACTGGGACCCGCCGCGGCCCGACGACCCGCAGCTTCCGCTCTACGCGGTGGCCGCGCCGGAGGACCTTTCGGCGGTCGCCTTCGCCAGGGTGCGCCCCGGGGCGACGCGCTTCTCGGGCTTTTCCCGTGTCGAGAAAGCGGTTCCGGGGCTGAAGCTCTATCGCGACTGGCCTGGCCTGCTCGCGTCATGGAAGAAGGAAGCCGATGCACTGGCCGCGGCTTTCGCCGCCGGCGAAGCGCCGGTCGATCCCAAGCGCGAGCTCGAGACGTGCACGCGCTGCGAGCTGCAGACGCTATGCCGCGTCTACGAGAAGTTCAACGTACTGGAAGAGATCGAGGAGGAGGAAAGGGGCGAATGATGCTACGCCCACACGGGATATCCCTTCGCCTGCCTCGCGTAGCCATCCCAGAGGTCCAGCATGCGCTCGCGCCACGCGTACACCGGGTCGTCCGGCTCGAGCAGCCGCAGCGGCGACATGCAGCGCGCCCACTGGAACGGGCCGAACAGGATGTAGTCGGCAAAACCCGGTCCCTTGCCCGAGACGAACTTGTTCTGCACCAGCACCGGGCGCACCGGCTCCAGCGCGCCGCGCACCTCCGCCAGCCACTTCTTCTGCTCCGCCGCCGCGTCCTCGAGCCGCGCGCCCAGGCGTTTCTCGCGCGACTCGCGGAAATACGCCTGGTCCTTGGGATGCAGGTGCCCGTAGATGTCCATGACAATCGCGCGCAGCAGCGGCGCTTGCACCGCGCGTACCGTCCAGTGGCTGAAGAAGAGCGACAGCGCCTCGCCTTCGCCGCCCTCGAACAGCGCAGGCCGGCTCGGGTACGCCTCCTCGAGGTACACCGCGATCGCCCAGGAGTCGTACACCGCGCGGCCGCCGTCCACCAGCACCGGCACGGTCTTCGAGCCGCTGAAGGCGATCACGTCCTTCTCCGTGAAGCGCCAGGGAATAGTCTCGAACGACAGGCCCTTGTGCTTGAGCGCCATCTTCACGCGCCAGCAGTAGGGAGAAAACCGGCGGTCGTCCTCGGCGCCGGCGAGGTCGTAGAGCGTGATAGCCATGGCTAAGTCTACTGCGCCGATCGCCGACGCAACCGAGCGCGAGCGCGCGCTCGACCCGACGCGCTCCTACATCGTCCAGGCGCCGGCGGGCTCGGGCAAGACCGAGCTGCTGGTGCGCCGCTACATCAAGCTTCTCGGCACGGTGGAGCGGCCCGAAGAGATCCTCGCCGTCACCTTCACGCGCAAGGCGGCCTCGGAAATGAAGTTGAGGGTTTTCAAGGGACTTCCCCAAGCCCGGGAGTCCGGAAACCGGCTGCGCATCCAGACCATCGATGCGCTGTGCGCCTCGCTCACGCGGCAGATGCCGGTGCTGTCGCGCTTCGGCGCGCAGCCCGAGCTGGTCGAGGATGCGCGCGAGCACTACCGCGAAGCGGCCTTTCGCACATTACAGGATCTGAATCCCCTGGTCGAACGCCTGCTCGCCCACCTGGACAACAACGTCGGCGCCGCGGCGGGCCTGCTCGCCTCGATGCTCGCGCGGCGCGATCAGTGGCTGCGCAAGACCGGCCAGGCGCCCTCGCGCGCCGAGCTCGAAGCCGCGCGGCAGGCCGAGCGCGAGCGTCTGCTCGCCGCCGCCCGCGCGCTCGACCCGCGCGCCTCGCAGGATTTTGCTTTAGCGGTCCTCACCGACAGGCGAGCCTGGCGCAAGCGTCCAACGCCGGCCCCTGCGGACATCGTCGGCAACGAGCCGCTGCGCCTGGCTCTCTCCAAGCTCATCGACATGCCTCCGGCACGCTACAGCGACTACCAGTGGGAGGTGCTTGACGCGATCCTCAAGCTCCTGCCGCTCGCCGCCGCGCACCTCAAGGTGGTGTTCGGCGAGCGCGGCGTGGCCGATTTCACCGAGGTCGCGCAGGGCGCGGTGCGCGCGCTCGGCACACCCGAGGCCCCGACCGACCTGCTGCTCGCCTTCGACTACCGCGTGAAGCACATCCTGGTCGACGAGTTCCAGGACACCTCGATCTCGCAGTGGGAGCTCATCACCCTGCTCACGGCGGGCTGGTCGCCCGGCGACGGCCGCACGCTCTTCCTGGTCGGCGATCCGATGCAGTCGATCTACCGCTTCCGCGAGGCGGAGGTGGCGCTCTTCCTGCATGCGCGCAGCCACGGCATCGGATCCGTGCGCCTCGAGCCGCTCACCCTCTCGACCAACTTCCGCTCGCAGAAGCGCCTGATCGAGTTCTTCAACGCGTCTTTCTCCCGGATTCTGCCTTCTCGGCCGGACGAATCTTCCGGTGCCGTCCCTTACTCCCCGGCCGCCCCGCATCCGGACAACAAGCCGCTCGGCGGCGAGGCCGCTACCTGGCATGCGCTCCCCGATCGCGAAGCCGAGGCGCGCCGCGTCGTCGACCTGGTGAAGGAGGTGAAGGACCGCACCGCCATCCTCGTGCGCAAGCGCGACGCCCTCGCCGAGATCGTCCCCGCGCTCAAGGCCGCCGGCATCCGCTTCCGCGCCATCGAGATCGAGCACCTGGGCGAGAAGCAGGTGGTGCAGGATCTCTACGCCCTCACGCGCGCGCTTTCGCACCTCGGCGACCGCATTGCCTGGCTCTCGATCCTGCGCGCCCCTTGGGTTGGTTTGTCTTTGCATCAACTTTTTGAAATCGCAGGCCAGGACCGCCACGCCACGATCTGGGAACTGATCCAGGAAAGCGAAAACCTCGAACGCTTCCGGACCCTCGTCGGCCATGCCCTCGCCAACCGCGCGCGCGGCACCCTGCGCGACCGCGTCGAAGGCGTCTGGCTCGCCCTCGGCGGCCCCGCCTGCGTCGAGAACGAGACCGACCTCGAGGACGCCGAGATTTACCTCGACGAGCTCGAGCGCCTCGAGCGCGCCGGCGACCTCGACGACCTCGCCGCGCTCGACGAGAGCCTGCACGAGCTCTACGCGCTTCCCGACGTCGAGGCGACCGACGACGACCTGCAGATCATGACCATCCACAAGGCCAAGGGCCTCGAGTTCGGCACAGTAATAGTGCCCGGCCTCGACAAGGGCCCCGGCCGGAGCTTCTCCCCGCTCTTCCTGTGGAAGGAACGGTTTGCTTCTCACCCCCCTGACAAGGGGGGCAGCGAGCCAGGGCGAGCGGGGGGGTTGCTCTTGGCCCCCATCAAGGAAACCGGCGCCGACGACGACCCCGCCTACCGCTACCTCAAGGACCTCGACCTCGAAGCCGAGGACACCGAGGCCGCGCGCCTCCTCTACGTCGCCGCCACCCGCGCCGAGAACCGCCTGCACCTCCTCGCCTGCACCAAGTGCGACGACCACGGCGACTTGAAACCTCCTCACTCGCGCTCCCTTCTGGCACGCGCCTGGCCCGTAGCCGAGGCGCACTACGCCCGCATGGTCCCCGAGCAGCTAGCCATGGACTTCATGCACGCACCCCGCCAGCCCTTCACCTCACTCACGCGCCTGGACCTCGACGTCTCGCGCATCCTCCCGCCCGACCCGGTCCGCTGGAAAGCGCCGCCGGAGGTCGGCGAAGAAGAGCAAATCGAATTCTCCTGGGCCGGCGAAACCGCGCGCCACATTGGAACCGTGGTGCATCGCTGGCTGCAGCGCATGGCGGAAGACGAGCTGCGTGGCTGGGATGAGAAGCGCGTACGCGGCTTGAGGGCACGCTTCTCGAGGGAGCTCGAGCGCCGCGGCGTCCCACCCGTGGAGGCGACGCGCTCAGCAGACCTCGTGGCCACCGCCCTCAACAACGCGCTGGCAGACGAGCGCGGGCGCTGGCTCCTCGGCCCGCACCTCGAAGCGCGCAACGAGTACCGGTTGCGGGCGATAGCGCAGGGGCAGCTGCACACCTACATCATCGACCGTCTATTCGTGACCAGGGACAACGTCGAATGGGTCGTGGACTACAAGACGAGCCGGCACGAGGGGGCGGATCTGGAAGCGTTCCTCGACCGTGAGCGCGAGCGTTACAGGTCCCAACTTAGAACTTACGGGACGCTACGAAAAGGCTCCAGGCAGGGCCTCTATTTCCCGATCCTGCGGGGCTGGCGAGATGTCGTTTGAGGCGTCTTTCGCGAAGGAGTCAGTGAATGGACAAGCAAGTGATTCATACCCCCGAGGTGCCACCGGCCCGCGTCCCCCTGTCCCAGGCCATCAGAGCAGGCGAGTGGATTTTCGTCTCCGGCCAGCTCGGCAACGACCCGAAGACGGGAAAGCTCGCGGTGGGCGGCATAGCAGCCGAAACGCGCCAGGTTTGCGAGAACCTCAAGGCCATCCTGCTCGCGGGCGGCTCGTCGCTCGAGAAGGTGGTAAAGGTAACCATTTACATGAAGGACCTGAACGAGGTGGCGGAAATGAACGCGGTATTCAGCCGCTACTTCCCCGTGGATCCGCCTGCGCGCACGACATTCGAAAGCGCACGCCTCATCAACGACGCGCGCGTTGAAATCGAGGCGATTGCCTACGCTACTTCGCGATGAAGAAGCTCCGCAGCTCACGATACGTGTCGTCCGGCGCCTGCTCGACGGGGTAGTGCCCGCACGGCAGGGCCTGCATGCGCACGATGTTCGAGCAATAGCGCGGCCACACCTCCTGCGGGCGATAGTGCTTGCCCGTGTGGCTGAGCTCGCCCCAGAGGACGAGCACCGGGCAGGCTATCTTCCGCCCGGCGTTGAAGTCGGCGCTGTCCATCGCGAGATCGATGCCGGCGGCGGCGCGGTAGTCTTCGCACACGCCGTGAATGTTTTCCGGCGTGCACACGCGCACGTATTCCCGGATCTCCTCTTCCGTGAAGCCGCCCTTGCCCAGGCCCTGCTTCATGAGCTTGTCGCGGATGTAGTACTCCTCGTTGCCGCGCAGCAGCCGCTCGGGAAAGTCGTACGGCTGGGCGAGGAACATCCAGTGGTAGGAGTTGAGCGCCCAGGCCATGCTCGTGTCGTTCCACACGTGGTGGGTGGGCAGGATGTCGAGAAACGCGGCCTTGAGCACCTTGTCCGGGTGATCGAGCGCCATGCGGAACGCGGTGCGCGCGCCGCGGTCGTGGCCGGCGACGAAGAATTTCTCGAAGCCGAGTTCGCGCATGACTTCGACCTGGTCCTGCGCCATGCGCCGGAACGAGTAGTTGGCGTGGTCCGGCCTGCCGCGCGGCTTCGAGCTGTCGCCGTAGCCGCGCAGGTCGGTCGCCACCACGGTGAAATCCCGCGCGAGCGACGGCGCGATGCGCTGCCAGCTCAGATGCGTGAGCGGGTTGCCGTGCAGGAGCAAAAGCGCCGGCCCTTCGCCTGCGCGCTGGCCGACGATGGTCACCTCCGGATCGGAGGTCCGGATTTGGATGGGCGAGGAGAGCGGCGCGGCCATGAGATCCCTGACGCTATCATGGCGCCCATGAAAGCCTCCTTCTTTCGCGCCTTCGGCGGTCCCGAAGTCCTCCAATACGGCGACTTGCCGGATCCGGTCCCCGCCGCCGGAGAAGTCGTCGTTGATATCCATGCGGCCAGCGTCAATGCGGCCGACTGGAAGATGCGTGCCGGCCAGTACTCCGCCGATATCCACTTTCCGCACGTCCCCGGCAGGGACTTTTCAGGGGTAGTGGCGGCGCTCGGCGAGAGCGCAGGGGATTTCAAGGTCGGCGATGAGGCGTTCGGCGTGTGCGAGGTGCCGCGCGAAGGCGCCTATGCCGAGAAGATCGCGATCCGGCAGGCGATCCTCGCACGCAAGCCGGCAAGCCTCACGCACGTGCAATGCGCATCGATCGCGCTTGCGGGCCTCACGGCGTTGATCTCGATCGAGGAGACGCTCGAGCTGAAATCCGGCGAGACGATCCTCATCCACGGCGGCGCGGGCGGCGTGGCCGGCTTCGCCATCGCGCTCGCCAAACACCTCGGCGCGCGTGTCGTCACCACTGCGAGCGCGGCGAACCACGACTATGTGCGCGCGCTCGGCGCGGACGAAGCGATCGACTACGGCGCGCAGGACTTCACCCGGGTCGTTTCCGGCTGCGATGCGGTCTTCGACACGGTAGGCGGAGACGTCACTCGAAGGAGCTTTGCGGTACTGCGCCCCGGCGGGCGCCTCGCGAGCATCGCGGGCGGCGCCAGCGCGCCGGCCTCGCCGCGCCCTGACGTGAGGTCGTTGCGGCCGAAGATCAACCGCGACCGCCCCCATCTCGATCGGGTCGCGGCGCTGGTCGTGCAAGGCGTGGTGCCGCTCCCGGCCATCGTCGAATATCCGCTCGCCGAGGCCGCCACTGTCCACCGGGTGAGCGAAGCGCGCCATTTGCGCGGCAAGCTGGTCCTTCGGGTTCGCTGACCCCATGTCCGCCGCGCTATGAGCGCATCCGCCAATCTCGGCCGCATCGCAGTGATGGGGGCCGGGGCAGTGGGCTGCTACTACGGCGGCATGCTGGCCCGCGCCGGCCACGACGTAATGCTGATCGCCCGCCCACAGCATGTCGAAGCGGTGCGGCGCAGCGGCCTGCGCCTCCAGACCGCCACCTTCGATGTCAGCGTCCCCATGCAGGCGAGCGACGAGCCGCGTGCCGTTCGCGGCGCGAAGCTCGTCCTCTTCAGCGTCAAGTCGCCCGACACTGAGAGCGCCGGCGCCGCTCTCGCGCCGCACCTCGAGCCCGATGCCGTCGTCCTCAGCCTGCAGAACGGCGTCGACAACGCCGAGCGCCTCGCCGCCAACCTCGGCCGCGACGTGATCCCCGCCGTGGTCTACGTCGCCACCGAAATGGCCGGCCCCGGCCACGTCCTCCACCACGGCCGCGGCGAGCTGGTGATCGGCCCCTCTGCCGCGAGCGCACGCATCGCCGCCGCATTCGGCGCCGCCGGCGTGCCGGTCGAAGTCTCCGACAATGTGAGCGGCGCGCTGTGGGCGAAGCTCATCGTCAACTGCGCCTACAACGCCCTCTCCGCGATCACCCAGCTCCCCTACGGCCGCCTCGTCCAGGGCGAGCACATTCCCGCGGTCATGCACGGCGTCGTCGACGAATGCCTCGCCGTCGCCCGCGCCGCCGGCGTCAACGTGCCGGGCGACATGCACCAGGCAGTCCCGCGCATCGCCGAGACCATGCCCGGGCAGCTCTCTTCCACCGCCCAGGACCTCGCGCGCGGCAAGCCCACCGAGATCGAACACCTGAACGGCCTGGTAGTGCGCAAAGGCGAGACACTCGGCGTTCCCACCCCTGCCAACCGCCTGCTGCTCGCGCTGGTGAGGCTGCTCGAGAAACGAGCTGAGCCCGGTGGCGTACGATAGGCGAACCGATCGATAGGAGGAGTACCGCAATGATCACGCTTTTCTACGCCCCCGCCGCCTGTTCGATGGCGTCCCACATCGTGCTCGAGGAGAGCGGCGAGAAGTACGAGCCCAAGCGCATGGATCTCTCGAAAGGCGAGCAGAAGACCGCCGACTACCTGAAGATCCACCCGCTGGGCCGGGTGCCGGCGCTGAAGCTCGACGACGGCTCGCCGCTCAGCGAGAACACGGCGATCCTGCCCTACCTCGGCAAGCGCTTCGGCCTGTGGCCGGCCGAACCGGTGAAGGAAGCGCGGGCGCTGTCGGTGGTCGGCTTTTTCGCATCGACCGTGCATCCGGCGCACGCCCACATCGGCCGGCCTGAGCGCTACACCGAGGACAAGTCGGCGCATCCCGGCATCCAGGCGATGGGGAAAAAGACCTTCCACGATTACCTGAAGCAGATCGACGGCATGTACGCGGGGCGCGAGTGGTTGAGCGACAAGTACTCGGTGCTCGACCCCTATGCCTTCGTGTTCTACGTCTGGGGCGTGCGGCGCGAGCTGCCGGTGTCGGAGCTTAAGAACTACAGCGCGCTCAAGGACCGCATGCTCAAGCGCCCGGCCGTGCAGCGCGTCGTCGCCGACGAGGGCATCAAGCTGTAAGGGGATAGGCGACGATCGAGGGCCCCTTGATCTGAGTGCGGTGCATTACGCGTCGGCTCGCGGCGTCGAAAGAATCACGGCGGTGCAGGGTGCAGCGGTTGTCCCAGAGAAGCAGGTCGCCTTGTTCCCATACCTGCCGGAAGACGAACTGCGGCTGGGTGGCATGCGCCCATAGCCGGTCGAGCAGCGCCTCGCTCTCCGGGAGGTCCGATCCCAAAATGTAGCTGTTGCGGCGCCGGCCGAGGAAGAGCGCTGGCCGCCCGGTCTCGGGGTGGACGATGACGAGCGGGTGCCGTGCACCCGGCGCCTCGCGTGGATCGGCGACGGGCTTCATGCCCTTTCGCATCAGGCCGGCGCTGTTGTAGGTCGCGTCATGCACCGCCTTGCGACCGGCGATCGCCGCCTTCAAGTCCGCGGGAAGCGTTTCGTAGGCGAGGTACAGGTTCGACCAGAAGGTGTCGCCGCCGCTCGGCGGAACCTCGAGCGCGTGCAGCAGCGCGGCGCGCGGAGGCGCGTCGACGTAGGTCATGTCGCTGTGCCAGGCCGCCTCGCCGTCGCCGAGGTTGCCTATCGGCTTGCCCTCCGCGATGATGTTCGAGATCACGTTGATTTCCGGAAACGCCGCAAGAAACGGCGTGCCATATGGGTTGGGGCCGGGAGGATCCAGCTCGCCGAACAGCCGGCTGAAGGCGAGCAGCTGCGGATCGGTCAGCACCTGGCCGCGGAAGCGCAGGACCAGATGCTCGGACCAGGCGTCCCTGATCCGGGCGAGCGTTGCGGCATCTACCGCGCGCAGATCGACGCCTCCCACCTCCGCGCCCAGTGCCGGAGCAAGCCGCGTCACGGAAATTCGCGTCATTACTTCCGACTCCCTTACGCAGCGGTGATGTAGGCGCGCAGAGCCTGCGCCTCCTGCGCGGCTTCGGCGAGCTTCGCCTTCACCAGGTCGCCGATCGACACCAGCCCGAGCAGCTTGCCCTCCTCGACCACCGGCAAGTGACGGAAGCGGCGCTCGGTCATCAGCCCCAGCGCTTCGTCGACCGGCATCGACAGCCGTCCGAGCACGACACTGCAAGTCATCCGCGCCTCGACCGCCAGCTTGTCGAAATCGCGGTCGCCGTCGGCATACATGCGCACCACGTCGCGCTCGGTGAAGATGCCGACGGGGCATGCCTCGGCGTCCGGCACCATCACCGAGCCGACGTTCTGGGCATGCATGGTGCGGATCGCGTCGGCAACGCTCGACTTGGCCGACACAGTGACTACGCGGTGGCCTTTGGCCGACAGTACGTCCTTCAGGTTCATGGGGCGCCTCCTCGCGCTACCGTGCTTCGGGATTCTACGGCCGGCTTGAGCTGAGGGATGTGTTCCCGGGTATCCGCAGGTTCTGGTTGACTGGTACAATGCGCGCTCGTTGGTTCGCCTGATTCACCCAAAGCTGGCTGCGGCCGGCTTTTTTGTTTCCGGGATTGCATTGATCGTCGCCTCCGGCATTGCCATGCGGTACGGGGCCAAGGCCCTATTCGAGAACGTCAACGTCAAGTTCGGCGGCGGGAACCGCTACGGCCTGATCGGCGCGAACGGCTGCGGCAAGTCGACCTTCATGCAGATCCTCGGCGGGGACCTGGAGCCGACCGCGGGGACCGTGGCGATCGATTCGGGCGAGCGGCTGGGCAAGCTGCGCCAGGACCAGTTCGCCTACGAGAGCGAGCGGGTGCTCGACGTGGTGCTGATGGGGCACGCGGAGATGTGGAGCGCGATGCAGGAGCGCGACGCCATCTATGCGAATGCGCAGGCGGGCGAGAAGGAGTTCCTGCGCGCGGCGGACCTCGAAGCGAAGTACGCGGAGTACGGCGGCTATACGTCGGAGGCGCGCGCGGGCGAGCTGCTGCTCGGCCTGGGGGTGCCGCTCGAGCAGCACAACGGCCCGATGAGCGCCGTGGCGCCGGGCTGGAAGCTGCGCGTGCTCCTGGCGCAGGCGCTCTTCGGCGACCCGGACATCCTGCTGCTCGACGAGCCGACCAACAACCTCGACATCCACAGCATCCGCTGGCTCGAGGACGTGCTCAACCGGCGCACGAGCACCATGGTGATCATCTCGCACGACCGGCATTTCCTCTCCAGCGTGTGCACGCACATGGCGGACGTAGACTACGGCGAGATCCGCGTCTACCCGGGCAACTACGACGACTACATGGAGGCCTCGACGCTCGCGCGGCAGCAGCAGCAGAACGCCAATGCGCGCGCCAAGGAGCGCATCGCCGACCTCGAGGACTTCGTGCGCCGCTTCCGCGCGCACAAGGCCAAGGCGCGCCAGGCGACCTCGCGCATGAAGCAGATAGAGAAGCTGAAGGTCGAGGACGTGAAGCCCTCCAGCCGCCAGTACCCGTTCCTCCGCTTCCTGGTGGACGACAAGGAGAAGCTGCATCGCCTGGCGGTGGAGGCGAAGGGACTGGCGAAGGGGTATGGCAGTAATTTATTTGAAGACCTGGATCTGGCGATCGAGGCGGGCGAGCGGGTGGCGATCATCGGGCCGAACGGCATCGGCAAGAGCACGCTGTTGCGCTGCCTGCTGCCCCAGGGCACGAGCGGACGGCTGGCGCCGGACGCGGGCACGGTGAAGTGGGCCGACAAGGCGCGCGTGGCTTACTGGGGCCAGGACCCGCTGGATGAGTTCTCGGCGGACGAGCTGCTGCCCGACTGGCTGGCGCGTGCGCGGCGCGCCGACCGCGGCGACGACGACCTCATCGTGCGCGCCACGCTCGGACAGCTTCTCTTCTCGGGCGATGACCAGAAGAAGTCCGTAAAGGTGCTCTCCGGCGGCGAGCGGCAACGCATGCTCGCCGGCAGGCTGGTGCTCGCCATGCCGAACGTGATGCTGCTCGACGAGCCGACCAACCACCTCGACATGGAGTCGATCGAGTCGCTCAACGGCGCGCTGGACAAGTATTCGGGCACGCTCGTCTTCGTGTCGCACGACCGCGAGTTCGTGTCCTCCCTCGCCACGCGCATCCTCGAGCTGAAACCGGGCGAAGCCGGCGGCCCCGCGCAGGTGGTCGACTACCGCGGGAGCTATGAGGACTACCTGGCGAGCGATAGCCCGGTACGCGCCGCGGCGTAGGATCTGCCATGCCCGCCGATTCGCCCAAGTCCCTCCGCAAGGCGCAGATCGACGCCGTGCTGCTCAAGCTTCCGGGGGTCAGCACGCGCAAGATCAACAACCTCGACGCCTACTTCGTCAGCGACCGAATGTTCGCCTGCATCAGCGGCAACGGGGTCGGGCTGCGGTTGCCGGTCAGCGTGGCGACCGAGCTGCAGTTCGCCCGGGACGACGTGGTGCCCTTCCAGCCCGCGGGCCTCGGCAGCACGCGGGAATGGATCCAGATCGATCGCGCCGAGGCGGCCGATTACGAGAAGGACCTGGAGCTCTTCAGGGCGTCGCTCGAGTTCGTGAAAGGCGGCCGCACGCGGTAGCGTGTGTAACTAACGGCCAGTGTGCTACAGTGTGCGCCGCAGGATCTCAAGTACAGAGAATACGTGTCCTTTCAAAGCCGCTCCAAGCGGCCTCCCACTGGCAGTCAATTCCCTACCTTGATCATCGTGCCCGCAACGGGGCTCGGACAGTCCCGCCAATGCAGCAATTTGAAAAGATGGGAATGACATGGCTACAGGAACCGTGAAGTGGTTCAACGACTCCAAGGGCTTCGGATTCATCACGCCGGATGACGGCGGCAAGGATCTGTTCGCCCACCACAGCAACATCCAGATGGACGGCTACAAGTCGCTGAAGGAGGGCCAGAAGGTCTCCTTCGACGTGACGCAGGGCCAGAAGGGCCCGGCCGCCGCCAATATCAAGGCGGTGAAGTAGCAGCGCGGCAGGCATCGCGCATCAACGAAAAGCCCGGGAAACCGGGCTTTTTCGTTTTGTGAACTCGCCCCGCCCGGAGCGACTCAAAGAAGGGCGCACGTCCACGCTGCCGAACGCGCAGGGCGCCTTCGGCTTCGATCAGTCAGAAGGCGCCGGCGTGCGCTGGGCGCACCTAGGCGCCGAATAGTCCGCTCGAGCGAATTCCGGCGAGCCCGCGGCTTGCCTCGTACGTGTGAGGAAGCCGCGGCTCCGGCCGGCTTCGGCCGGCATTCCTTCGCCTAGCGACATTCCCTGTCGACCCAGGAGAAGAAGGACGGATCGCGTTGCGCCATCATGCCCATTAGCGTACGGGCGCGCGCCGGCACGCCGGCGAGGCAATGGTGGAACACCGTCACGGTTTGCGCCCAGGGCGTCAGGGCGCTGAAGCGCTCGTGGTCGATTGCGGGCGGAAGGCGGCGGTTGGCCAAGGCGTCGATCGCCAGGTGCTCGGCAGCCACCGGATGCGCGGCACCGACGCGCGCGGCGATCTGCGCGGCCTGCGCGCCGCTGCCCAGCAGCCAGCGCGGCAGCTCGATCAGGCCGGTGCGGCGGTAAAGCGCGGCGAGGTCGCTCCAGAACTCGTAGTGCTCGCCGCGAAGGTCCGGGTATAGCGCGGCGTCGAACATGGCGCGAAGGCGGAAGGCGTCCGCGCTGCTTGCGAGGACGGAGGCGGGGAGGATACCGACCCACGGGCTGGTTTCCAGCCGCTCGCGGCCGCGCGCGGCGTCCATCAGCCAGGCGTAGTGCTTCGCAGGCTCGGGATACAAGGCGGAGCGGATGCGGCGCGGATGGTCGTCCACCAGCGGCGCCGTGCGCGAGGTGAGCTCGCGCAGCGCGTCGGCATCGGCCATGAACTGCGCCGCAAGCTGCTCGGGACCGTCGATGCCCAGGCGGCGCAGCTCGGCTCCCGGCCCATCCAGCTTCCACAGCCGTGCGAAATGCGCCGGCGGCACCGGCGCTATGCCGCCGTTGCTGCCGAGCAGGATCCAGTCGCGGTTGAAGCCGGACCACAGCGAGCAGTCCTCGAACGCCTCGCAGAAGGCCCGGATGATGGCAAGCGCTTCGGCCTCCAGCAGCAGGTAGCCGGGCAGCCAGTACGTGGCGAGGCCGCCGGGGTTGAGGCGATTCTTCATCAGCGCGAAGTACTCGCGTGTGTAGAGCGAGGCGACGCCGGCCATCTTCGGCGGCGGCGGCTCGCCGGTGATGAGGTCGTAGCGCCGTGCGGTCGTCTGCAAGAAGAAGCGGCCATCCTCGACGTGGGTGGTGACGCGCGGGTCGCGCAGCGGGTGGCGGCGTGGGTCGGGATGGACGATGTCGCTCAGCTCGAGGATGTCGCGCGACACGTCCACCACGTCGACCGCCTTGACCTCGGGAAGGCCGGTGACGGCGCTGGCGGTGGCGCCGACGCCGAAGCAGATGACGAGCACGTTCTCGATCTTCGGATGCAGCGCCGCCGGCAGCCAGGCGAAGAGCTTCATGTAGCGCTGCACGCCTACGGCGGTGGACGCCATCGAGTAGGAGTTCGTGGCGAGCCGCAGGAAGAGCGGCTCGCCGAGGAATTGGTGCGACAGGTAGAAGGCAGTCTGGTCGACGCCTTCGCGTGCGGCGACGAGGCGCGCGGCGAAGCGCGCCTCCACCGCGCGGTAGTGCGTCTCCTTCATGGTCCCGAACGGAAAGAAAACGAGCGCCAGCGCTGCTGCAGCGGCCGGGAGCAGGCGCCGCCGGAGCGAGGCGGCGGGCGCGGGGATCACCAGCGCGACGAGCGCGTAGACCAGCGCGAGTACGAAGAACGCGCCTTCCATCCCGGCAAGCGGCAGGAGCACGAAAGCCGCGGCCAGCGAGCCCGCCAGCGCGCCGAGCGTGTTGGTGAGCGTGAGCGCGCCGGTGGCGCTGCTGGCGTCCGGCATGCGGCTGCGCAGCTCTACGCCCAGCGCGGTGAAGAGGAAGCCCGAAAGCAGGGCGACCGGCGCCATGAGGAACGTGGAAAGCAGCACGGCGCTTCGGACGAGCTGCACGATCGGGTCGAAGGCAGCGTAGCAGGCGACCACCGCGACGGCTGCCGCGGCTGCCGCGGCGCGCGCCATGGCGGCGGAAAGGCGAATGTGCGACGCCGCCAGTCCGCCCACGCCGATCCCGGCCAGCACCACCGCGAGCATCGAGGCGAAAAGGAGCGTGGTGCCGTCGAGGAAGAGCAGCAGGAAGCGGAACCAGACGACTTCGAGGGCGAGGAGCGCGCCGCCGGCGAGAAACGCGGCGGCCAGGATGCGGCCGATGCCGCGCAGGCGAAAGCCCTTTGCGACGGAGGAAGAACCGCGCGACCCGACCGCCCTCATCTGAAATGCAATGACTGCGGCCATGAGGTTGCACCCGGCGGCCACGAAGCCGCTCGAGCGCAGGCCGAGCAAGGGAATGAGCACCAGCTCGGCGAGCAGCGCGCCGGCCACGGCGCCTAGCGTGTTGATGCCGTAGAGCCGGCCGAGCGAAAAGCCGAAGCTGCCGGTAAGCGCCTCGAGCGGCCTGGCGAGCACGGGCAGCGTCGCGCCGAGCGCCGTGGCCGGAATCACCATGAGGCCGAAGGCGATCGCGAGCCGCGCGGCGCTGAGCGCTGCCGGGTCGTCCACCATGGAAGCGAAGAGCGGGCGGAGCAGCGCGGGAAGATACGGGAACCCCGCGACGAGAAGCGCGCCCGACACGGCCGCCAGGGCTTCGAGCAGCGCGTAGCCGGCCACGGGGTTGCGCCACCGGCGCGCAAAGACTATGGCGAGGCCATTGCCCAACGCGAGGCCTGCCATGAAGGCGGCCACCACCAGCGCGGCCGACCAGACGCTGTTGCCGACGACCAGGCTCGCCTGGCTGAACCAGACGCTCTCGAAGACCAGCGCGCCGGCCCCGGAAAGAAAGAACGCGCCCTGGACGGCGCCGATGGCTGGCGTTGTTGTTGTTCTCGCCACGAACGCGAGCTTACCGCAGCAACTCCCGCGCGATAATCGGCGGGATGACCAAACCCTATTCGCTTCTCATCCGCAACGGCACCGTGATCGACGGCACGCGCGCGCCGCGCTTCGAGGCCGACGTGGCGGTGCGCGACGGCCGCATCGCGGCCATTGGCCGGCTGGACAAGGCGCGCGCCGACGCCGAGCTGGATGCGTCCGGCAAGGTGGTTGCGCCCGGGTTCATCGACGCTCATACGCACGACGATCGCCTGATGCTTTCCGCGCCGGACATGGCGCCGAAAGTGAGCCAGGGCGTTACCACGGTGGTGGCGGGCAACTGCGGCATCTCGCTGGCGCCGGCGCCCAGCGGCATGCGCTCGCCCGTGCCCGTGCCGCTCGACTTGATGGACGACGAAGGCGGCTGGTTCCGCTTCCGCACATTCGGGGACTATGTCGCCGCGCTGCGCGCAGCGCCCTCCGCGGTGAACTGTGCGCTGCTCGTGGGCCATTCCATGCTGCGCCTGCAGGCGATGGATAAGGTGGAGCGGCCGGCAAGCCCGCCGGAGATCCGCCGCATGCGCGAGATGGTGGACGAGGCGCTCGTGGCTGGCGCGATCGGCGTTTCGACCGGCCTTTACTACGAGCCGGCGAGCGCGGCGCTTCCCGAAGAGGTGGTCGAGGTATGCCGGCCCCTTACGCAGCGCAACGGCATCTATTGCACGCACATGCGCGATGAAGGCGAGGGCGTTCTGGAGTCGCTCGGGGAGAGCTTCGCGGTCGGGCGCGCGCTCGGCGTGCCGGTGGTCATCTCGCACCACAAGGTGGCCGGCAAGCCGAACCACGGCCGCTCGGCCGAGACCCTGCCGCTCATCGAGCGCGCGATGCGCTCGCAGCCGGTCGGGCTGGACTGCTACCCGTACTGTGCTTCCTCCACGATCCTCTCGGCGAGCCGCGTCGGTGCGGCGTCGAAGGTCCTCGTTACGTGGTCCAAGCCGCATCCGGAGCTTGCCGGGATGGAACTGGACGAGATCGGCCGGAAGATGAACCTGCCGATGGAGCAGGCGGTCGAGAGGCTGCTTCCGGCCGGGGCGATCTATTTCTCCATGGACGAGCAGGACGTGCAGCGCATCCTCGCCTTCGAATCGACCATGGTCGGCTCCGACGGCCTGCCGCACGACGCGGCGCCGCATCCGCGGCTCTGGGGAACGTTCCCGCGCGTGCTGGGGCATTATGCCCGCGGGCTGGGACTCTTTCCGCTCGAGACAGCGGTACACAAGATGACCGGCCTCACGGCGAAGACATTCGGGCTCGCCGGGCGCGGGGTGCTGAAGGAGGGCTTTGCCGCCGACATCGTGGTGTTCGACCCCGGCGAGGTCGGCGACTCGGCGACCTTCGCGCGGCCGATTCAGCCGGCTGCAGGCATCGATGCCGTCGTCGTCAATGGCGAGCTCGTGTGGCGCGGCGGTAAGCCGACCGGCGCACGTCCCGGCCGCGTGCTGTCCCGAGCGACCGGCGCGGAATAGGTGCTTGCCTACTCCGATGCCCTCATCGAGGAGTTGCGCCTCGCCGACGTCCTGGTGATCGGCCTGCCGATGTACAACTTCGGCGTGCCCTCCCAGCTCAAGGCCTGGTACGACCACGTCGCACGCGCCGGGATCACCTTTCGCTATACCGAAACGGGCGAGGCGCGGGGCTTGTTAACCGGCAAGAAGGCCTACATCTTTGCTGCACGCGGCGGCGAGTACGCCGCCAGCGGCAACGACTGGCAGGCTCAGTTCGTGCGCGTGATCCTCGCGTTCATCGGCATCACGGACGTGGAGTTCGTGTTCGCAGAAGGGCTCGCGATCAGCGAAACGCGCAGGAACGCATCCATCACGGCGGCTCGGAGCAGCCTGCGCACTCTCGTGCCCGACAGCCGCCTGGCCGCTTAACGGAGAATGCAAGCCATGAAAACCCGTGTAGTGCAACGCGTCATCCCTTCGGTCCCGGCGTCCGACGGCGCCGGCGTGAAGCTGCGCCGCAGCCTCGGCTCCGGCCAGTTCGCGCGCCACGACCCATGGCTCATGCTGGACGAGTTCTATTCCGACGACCCGAAAGACTACCTCGCCGGCTTTCCGAACCATCCGCACCGCGGCTTCGAGACCATTACCTACATGCTCGACGGCCACATGCGCCACGAAGACTCGAGCGGCAACCGCGGCGACCTCGGGCCGGGCGACGTGCAGTGGATGACCGCGGCGCGCGGCATCATTCATTCCGAGATGCCGCAGCAGACCGAGGGCCGCATGCGCGGCTTCCAGATCTGGCTCAACCTGCCGGCGAAGGAGAAGATGAAGCCGGCGGCCTACCGTGACATCAAGGCGCAGAGCATTCCCGCGATGAAAATCGCGGAGACTGCCGAAGTCAAGGTCATCGCGGGCGAGCTCGACGGCAAGACCGGCCCGATCCACGGCCTGTCCACCGAGCCGCAGATCTTCGACGTGCACCTCGCGCCGAACGCGGTGTTCGAGGTTCCCGTGCCCGCCGGCCACAACGCGTTCCTCTACGCCTACGAAGGCGAGGCGCGCGTCGGCGCGGAAAAGAAGACCGTGCCGCATCGCGCCGCCGGCCTGCTCTCCGACGGAGACAGCGTTCGCCTCGAAGCGGGCGCGCAGGGCGCGCGGGTGCTGCTTCTCGCCGGCAAGCCGATCGGCGAGCCGATCGTGCAGTACGGCCCGTTCGTCATGAACACGCGCGAAGAGATAGAGCAGGCCATCGTCGACTACCAGTCGGGCGAGCTGACGCGCGAGCGCGTGCGGCGCGTGGAGACTGCCTAGCGCTTAGGCATGCGGCGGCAGAGCGAGGAACTGCCGCCGCGTCTTGGGTCCGTACGTGAGGAAGTGCGGCTCCGGCTGCTCGAGATAGGCTTGCTTGCGACCGGCAACCGAGTCCTGGGTGGTGTGGCGCTTCACCTCCTCCGCCGACAACCCATAAACCTTCGCCGCATTCAGGCCGAAGATCTTCGCACGCAGCGAAGGAGTCATTTCGGCGTAGCCGAAGCGATCTCTAAAGTCTCCCGAAACTTGAAATGCCCTGAAGGCCTGGATCTGGTCCTGGGGCGAGCCGTACCAGATCGAGTCGGTGCCCCATAGCACGTTGTCCTCGCCGCAGTAGCGGATGAGCTTGCCGAGAGCGTGCGCCGCCTGTTCGGGGTCGCGCATGAGGAAGCGCCAGGTGCTGCCGAGCTCGGCGTATACATTGGAGCCGGGAGCCACGTCGTTCTTTCTCAGGGAAGTGACCAGCGTATCGATTCCGTCGCGCGTGCCACTCTCGTCGTACGCCTGCTCGCGTACCGCCGTGACGAAGCCCGAGTGGTAGACGAGGAAATTGACGTCGGGGAAGCGCTTCGCCACCACGCCGATGTCGCTGCACTGGCTATGCTCGTAGGACCGCCGGCCGAAGGGCAGGCCCTTGTGCACGCAGATGTTCTTCACGCCGAGGCGGCGTGCGTTCTCGATGAAGCGCACGCCGACATCGTCGGACAGAAAGAAGCCCCTGCCGCCGGGGCCGTACTGCGTGTACGTTTTCCAGGCGCTTACGCGCCATTTTTCCTTCAGCTCGTCCATGCCCTCAAGGTCGCCCGGCTGGTTGGGGTTGACGCGGCCATGCAGCAGCAGCCGGTGCGTGCCTTCCAGCCTGTCGACCATGCGGCGCACCGCGTCAGCCGCCTGGATGGTGACCGGCTCGGCGTCGCGCGCCGAAGGCACGAACGACAGCACCATCACGTCGGTGTCGCTGTCCATGAACACATCCTTGATGAACACGTCGGCGTTCTTGTCGTTCTGCTTCGGCGTGTCGATGAAGTGGCCCTGCACATCGAGGATGAACTCCTGCTTAGCCGGGCCGACTTGCAGGCGCGCGAGCTCGAGGTCGAGCGCTGCTTCCCTGGATACCTCGAAATAGCCGCCGGTTTTGCCGGCCGCTGCATTCGCGGCGTTGAGCGCGAGCAGCGTACTCGCAGCGCCGCAGGCTGAAATCAGAAAGCTGCGCCGGCGCAGGGAGCGCTTCGTCGAGAAAGAGGAAGCAAATTCATGCGCCAGGCGATTGGCAGCGCGGTTGGCCGGCGAAAGCGGCACCGGCACGAATTCGCCGTTCGAGGTGCTGTCGAGCTTGATCGGTAAGCGCTTGCCTTCAGGATCGATCATTTTGGCCAACCTCCTGATGCTGCAGCGTATGACAATCGTTACGGTTTCATTACGGCCGAACGATGTTGCGGGGTGCGCAGGGCACTGACTAAGATGATGCAGGGGTCCGGGGAAAGTTCCAAGGGAAGTTCCAAGCGTGTCCGAGGTAGTAAGGTTCCTGCGCTCGAGCCGACAAACGGCCATTCGAAAGCAATGGAGGTGTCGAATGCCTGCGCGCATTGCAGCTTTTTTCTTCGCGCTCGTCTTCGCCGGTACCGTGCTGGCGCAGAAGGCGCCCGTGTTTTCCGATCGCTCCGGCGCGATCCGGGGTTATGACCCGGTCGCTTATTTCTCGCAGAACCGGCCGGTAAAGGGCTCGCCGCAGTTTACCCACCGCTGGAACGGCGCCGAATGGCGCTTTGCAAGCGCCGAGAACCGCGGTCGCTTCGCGGCGGCGCCGGATAAATACGCGCCACAGTACGGCGGCTACTGCGCTTTCGGCGTGGCGGGCGGCTACGCGGTGAAGATCGAGCCGGATGCGTGGAGCATCGTCGACGGCAAGCTGTACCTCAACTACGACCAGAGCGTGCAGCGGGAATGGAATAAGGACGTGCCGGGCAACATCCGCAGGGCGGATGGCAACTGGCCGGCAGTGTTAGCCAAGTAGCCGGGCGACGAAAGCGCGCGGCTTGCGCGCGTAGAGCCGGTTTCCCCGCTTCAGCGCTCTCGCCTGCAGCCGACCTCGACGGCCCCGCACCCGGCCGAGGAGCGGCGCGTCGAGCTCGGCCGTGCGGCACAGAAGCGCAAGATCGCGGTCATCGCCGAGCTTGGTACCGAGCGCGCCGACCTTTTTCGCTGCCTTCGCGGCGCGGCGCGGGGAGAGGGGCGCGACCATGTCCAGGGCAGCGCCGAGATGCTTCACCTGCTTGCGCCACTCGTGCAGATTGCGGTCCGTGGCGCGTGCCGCGGCGATGCGCAGCGCCTTGCGACCCCTGCGGTAGATGCGCTCTACGCCTTGGACCAGCACCGAATGCCAGGGCTGCGGGAGGCGCCAGTGCGCAGTGCGCTCGCGCGATTCGTCAAGGGTACGAGCGAGCGCCGCGCGACGCGCAGGCGCGCCGGCCTCGCGCAGCAGCCGGGCGTGCCGCTGCCTCAGCCGAGCCCGCATTCGAAGGAGCCTTGCGCGCGAGGCGCCGGCCGGGGCGCGCCTGATCAGGCGCTCGAGCGCTTCCAGTGTCACCCGGGCGTCGCGCACGGCTGCCAGGCGCCGCGCCGCATCGCGCAGCGTGCGGTTTTCGTGCGCGTAAGCGGCCTCGCCTACGGCCGGGCGGAGCAGACGTAGCGCGGCGCGGGCGCGCTTGAGCTCCCGTCGAATTTCGTGCACCGAGGCCGGTGTGAGCGACGGCGCTTGCAGCAGGTCAAGCGCCCTCAAGAGGCAGCCGGTGAGATCGGCGCGAGGATCCGGAGCGGGAGCAGGCGGCACGGCGCCTGTTCAAGCGCTTCCGTAAGGCCGGGTAATGATCTCGAGCAGGTGGCCGCTCGGGTCCTGGAAGTAGACGCCGCGGCCGCCGAAGTGGCGGTTGAATTTGCCCGGCTGCGTGCGTCCGGGATCCGCCCAGTAGTCGATGCCGCGCTCCTTGATGCGGCCGAAGATCGCGTCGAACTCGGCGTCGCTTACGAGGAAGGCGTAATGCTGCATCTGGATTTCCATGCCTTCGGCGTCGAGGAAGTCGAGCGTTACCTCGTTGTCGACCTGCACGCCCAGGAACGGCCCGAAGGGCTGCGGAGGCGGGCGTCCGAAGATGTCGGCAAAGAAGCCGGCCGCGACGCGCGGGTCGAGCGAATGCACGATGGTGTGATTCAACTTGATGGCCATGGGCACAGGATAAACTGGTGAGCGCGGCGTGGCGCGCGTCGCCTACGGGCCGCAAGCCTGTCGTTTTTTAGAACTTTTGCGGATTCAGAGACTTCTCTTACAGGTACGCCCGCCGGCTTCCCGTAATGTTGTTCTGTCAGGGACACCTTAGGGGGGTTGCCCATGAGAGCACTGCAAGAACTCGAAGCGGATCTCGGCGCGCGCGTCGAAGCACTGTTCGGTCGTTGTCCTGAGCTGTGCGGCTTTCTGGTGGAAGAGCGGATGGTCGAAACGCCCAACGGCGAAGCCGCAGCCCGCGAGCTGGAGCTGTACATCGCCGGCATCGACGTTTACCCGGTGCTCGGCGCCGGACAATCGGAAAGTCTCGTGGCGCAGATCTCCGCTGCGCTTGCTGACCTGCTGGAAGAAACGCCGGAGGCGGCCGACCTGCTCGCCGGGCGCACCTTTGCCCGGACCGTGCACTAGCGCGCGCTAGTAGCGCTTCGGGTTCTTGATGGACCAGGGCAGCGAGACGCCGCCCTCTTCAGTCTCGTTGGGGCCCGGGCGCACGCTGCCCTTCTTCGGCCGGCCCGGCCGGAAGGTGACGCTGAATATCTTGAGCGGCGGCACCACAGGGGGCGCCTCCATGAAGCGGCAGTCGGACTCGGAAGGCACGCTGAGCTGTGAGCCGATCTTCCTGCCGTCCAGCATTACCGTGTAGCGCAGCATGTGCATCGAGCCGGCCGCAGGTTGCGCGAGGATGTCGTACTTGCCCACCTTGAAGCGCCTGCTCGGGAGCGGCGTCATGCCGCAGCCCGCTCTGCGCTGCGGCCCCACACCGCCCAGTACTCGTCGCCGCGCGCCTCCACCTTGAAGCGCACCACGGTTTCCGGATCGACGCCCTGCACTGTGCGCGCCTTGTCTTCCGGCAGATGGCCATCGAGCTGCTCGCCGTAGACCAGCAGCCCTTCGGCCCAGCCCTGCTTCAGCGCCAGCCGGCAATGCTCGAGGCGCTCGCGCCCCGCAGCCTTGTCGGACCAGGGCCGCGAGCCGCCGAGGTTAGGCGCCCACAGCAGACAGCTGCACGCCCCGTCGCCGGACTGCACGGCTTTCGCCCAAAGCGTCATGACGACCGTACCATCGGATCTGCGCACGCCGCTCCAGCTGCCGCGCATGTCCTGGAGGAATACGCCGCGCGCCTCGAAGGCCCGTGCGCGCGAGACAAGGTGACGGCCCTTCTTGACCGCTGCCGCGGCGGCGCCGGTTGCGCCGCGCTTGGGCAGGGTCTTCAGCACCTCGGAGCAAAGCTCGGCAATGCTCGCTTCGCCCAGCACTTCGGCATTGGTTCGGAGCTGCTCGATTTCCTGGCGGGCGAGCCGCTCGATGCGCTCGCGCGTCCAGTTGGAAGCATTGCGCGGAATGATGGGGGCGATGCGGGGCTGCTTCATCGGAAGGCCTGCTTCGGAGGGAACACCCTCCATTGGAACACAGATCAGGCCAGTACGTCGGCGTAAGCCGGGGTTCTTTCGAACACCGACCTTGCGAACGGGCACAGCGGCAGCAGCTTGCGGTTCGCGGCGCGCGCCCAGTCAACCGCGGCGGCGACCAGCTTCGCGCCCGTGCCGGTGCCGCGCAGCGAGTCATCGACGTGCGTGTGGTCGAGAATCACGCGAGTTCCGGCGACGGTGTAGGTGAGCTCGGCAAGGCGCTGCCCGCCGCGCTCCAGCACGAATGCGCCGCGGCTCCCTGTCGATTCATGGCGGATGGTGTCTTCCATGGGCTGCATTATCCCCGCTACACTGCCCGCCGCCGCAAGATGCAAAAGCCCAACGCTCCGTTGGTATCCTCGCCGCGCTACGAAGATGGCCAGCGATTCGTGCGCCGCATGCACCTGCCGCGCACGCTGGGGCTCGCGCTCGGCGCCATCGCCATCGGCAGCGTGCTCTGGATGCACGGCGCGCAGGCGCTCGCATGGGTTGCGCTCTTCCTGAGCGCGCTGGTGTGGCCCCATCTCGCCTATGCGCTGGGCCGGCGCAGCGGCGATCCTTATCGAGCCGAGCTGCGCAGCCTGACGGTGGATTCCGCGCTGGGCGGCGCCTGGATCGCGGCCATGCAGTTCAACGTGCTTCCGAGCGTCATGCTCCTCGCCATGCTGAGCATGGACAAGGTGGCGGTGGGCGGCGCGCGCCTGCTCGCGCGCGGCACGGCGGCGCTCGCCCTCGCCTGCCTGCTCGTGGCGATGGCGAACGGTTTCGCGCTGGATCCGTATACCCGCTTCCCCGAGGTGCTCGCCAGCCTGCCGCTCCTCGTGATCTATCCGATGACGGTGGGCTTCATCGCTTACCGGCTGGCGCGGCGGGTGCGCGATCAGAACCGGCTGCTTTCCGAGATCAGCCGCACCGACGGGCTCACCGGCCTGCTGAACCGGCGCTACTGGGAAGAGGCGGTGGCAGCCGAGTTCGAGCGATGCCGCGAGAGTGGCCGCCGTGCCTGCCTGCTGATGCTCGACATCGACCACTTCAAGGCGATCAACGACCGGCACGGCCACCCGGCCGGCGACCAAGTGCTGCGCCGGCTCGGGGACATACTGCGCGACACGTTGCGCCAGCAGGACGTGCCCGGACGTTACGGCGGCGAGGAGTTCGGCATCGTGCTGCCCGATACCGGCATGGCGGGCGCGGAGGCGATCGCCGAGCGCGTGCGCAAGCGCGTCGAAGGCACGACGCTCACTTCTTCCGGAATCCGCGCCACGGTGAGCATCGGCATCGCGGCCCTCGACGTGCAGGACCGGGAATACTCGGTCTGGATCGCGCATGCCGACCGTGCGCTCTACGCGGCGAAGGAGCGGGGCCGCAACCGAAGCGTGCGCTATCCGGCAGGCTAGGCCGCGGGCATGCTGCTTGCTGGTACGGGGCGTCTACTTCCCGGAGGGTCCCATGGAATACGCGCAAAGCAAAGCGCCCAGCAACGTCGAGGAAATTCCCTCGCGTTCCGAAGACCGGTACCGCGACGTGCGCGCGGCGATGGACGAATACGTGGCGAGCGCCACCGACGTGGCGCGCGAAGCTTGCGCCTACGCCGATCGCCAGGTGCAGCAGAATCCCTGGACGGCCGTGGGCGTGGGCTTCGGCGTCGGCATGGTGTTCGGCGCGCTGGTCGCGATGGTGTCGAGAGGAAAATAGGGACGCACCGCATTTAGTAACATGCGGTGAATTCTCAAGGGAGGCACCGCATGCAGGGCAAGATCGGCCTGGAAGAGCATTTCGCGATTCCCGAGACGCTGAACGACTCGAAGGGCTTCCTCGCCGAGGCCGTGTGGCCGGAGCTCGAAAAGCGCCTCCTGGACATCCAGGAATACCGGCTGCGGCAGATGGACGACAACGGCATGGCGCTCATGCTGCTGTCGCTGAACGCGCCCGCGGTGCAGGCCATCCCAGATCCGGCGCGCGCGGCCGCGGTGGCGAGGCGCGCCAACGACTTCCTCGCCGCGGAGGTCCGCAAGCGGCCGGAGCGCTTCCAGGGCCTCGCCGCGCTTGCCATGCAGGACCCGGAAGAGGCGACGCGGGAGCTTCGCCGCTGCGTGACGGAGCTCGGCTTCCGCGGCGCGCTGGTGAACGGCTTCTCGCAAGTGCGCGACCCGCAATCCATGGTCTACCTGGACGACGTACGCTACCGCGGCTTTTGGGCGGAGATGGAGAAGCTTGACGTGCCGTTCTACCTGCATCCGCGCAATCCGCTGCCGAACGCGGCGCAGATCTACGAAGGCCACCCATGGCTGCTCGGGCCGACCTGGGCCTTCGGCCAGGAGACTGCGGTGCACGCGCTGCGCCTGATGGCCTGCGGCGTGTTCGACACGCACCCGCGGCTCAAAATCGTGCTCGGCCACATGGGCGAGGGCCTGCCCTACAGCATCTGGCGGGTGGACAATCGCAACGCCTGGACCGGCGAGTCGCCGCGCTACCCGGCAAAGCGCAGGCTCGGCGAGTACTTCCAGGAAAACTTCTGGCTCACGACCTCGGGCAACTTCCGCACGCAGACGCTGATCGACGCCATGCTCGAGCTCGGCGCCGACCGCATCATGTTCTCGACCGACTGGCCGTTCGAGAACATCGACCACGCTGCGCGCTGGTTCGACGCCGCGCCGATCAGCGAGGCCGACCGGCTGAAGATTGGCCGCACCAACGCCGCGGCGCTTTTCCGGCTCAGCCTTTGAACGGCGAGCCGAGCTCGGCGCACTGCTGGCGCGCGTACTGCGCGCCGACCACGCCGAAGTCGTCCGGACCGTTGTTCACCGCCACGACCTTCTCGTTGCGCAGGAACACGGTCATCGGATAAAACCCGTCATAGCCGCCGGCGCGGTTCTTGTCGTTGATCCACACGCATACCGCCCACCCGAACTGCCGCGCGCGCAGCGGGCTCTCCTTCTGGTACATGATCTTCGGGTCGCTGCGGAACTCGACGACGGCATTTTTCGGGTCGTTCAGCCGAATGCCGAGGTAGCTGCGGATCTCCTCGCGCCAGCGCTCGGGCTTCGGACCGTAGTCGACCGCATCCATCTCCGACCGGCGCACGGTGGTATCGCAGCCCAGCAAGGCGGTTACCAATGCAATTGCAAGCAGTATTCTTGACATCGAGCCCTCCTGACCCGGATTCTAGAATATCGACCATGCAAGCGCACATCAGCTATACCGGCGATACCGGCGAGCCGCTGGTCAACGAGACCTTCGGCCCCAACAACATCCGTCGCCGCAACTCGGGGACGCAGCAATTGCACGCCGTGGAGGTGCGCGACGGCCGCGCGGAGCGCTTATCGCTCGAGCAGAACGGTTTCGAGCTGGTCGAGCACCGCACGGCGGTGCAGAACTTTTTCGACGCCGACGAGCTCAAGGCGGTGTACTACCCCGAAGTAGAGCAACTCATCCGCGAGCGAGCCGGCGCGCGGCGGGTCGCGGTGTTCGACCATACGCTGCGCTCGGGCGACGAGGCGGAACGCGAAGCCCGCCTTATCCGCGAGCCGGTGCTGTCGGCGCATAACGACTACACCGAGTGGTCGGGGCCGCAGCGGGTGCGAGAGATCATGGGGGCGGAGGCGGATGCGCTGCTGGCGCGCCGGTTCGCCATCGTGCAGGTGTGGCGCGCCATAGACCAGCCGATCCTTGCCAACCCGCTGGCCATCGCCGATGCGCGCAGCATCGAGCCTGAGGACCTGCTGATAGCCGAACGGCGCTACCCTCATCGTGTCGGGCAGACCTACCGCCTGAAGTACAGCCCCCGCCACCGGTGGTTCTACTTCCCGCGCATGCAGCGCGACGAGGCGCTGGTATTCAAGGTGTACGATTCGGAGAAGGACGGGCGCGCCCGCTTCACGCCGCATACCTCGTTCGAGGACCCCGCCACGCCTGCGGACGCCGGGCCGCGGCAGAGCATCGAGGCGCGCGCCCTAGCGTTCTTCTGACAACCCACGGTAAAAGAGCACCATCGCCGCGATCTGGATGACGTGGTAGAGGTCGTTGTGGTTGAAGTGCCGGTGCAGCGCCATGCCGTTCGCCTGCGCGAGCGCCGCCGCCACCGACACGCCGACGCCCGCCAGCATCCATGCGTTGAAGCGCCGCAGATGCAGCGCCGCGACGATGGCGAGCGCGCTCCCGGTGTCGACGATCACCCAGGCGAAGTCGTCGTGAAAAAGCATCCAGGCGCAATAGAGCGCGAGCTTGATGACCGCGAAGACCATCAGGGTTTGGCTGAAAACTCCCCGGGTGGTGAGCACGGCAGATCCCGCCACCATGCCGAAGCTCGCGACGCCGACGGAGAGCACGGTCGCTTTCCACAGCAGGTCGCTCTGCAAGAACCCGTGCCACGTGCCGCCCAGGAACGCCGCCAGCGCGAGCGCCAGGAAAGCCACGGCCCAGTACCTCGAAAACCTCAACAGGCGCAAGCCGAGCCACGCCGACACTGCGCCGAGCGCGTAGTCGGTGAGCAGGGTGACCGGCTCGCTCATCCCTTGAGACGCCGGCGGTGCCAAACGCCGACCAGGATGACGAATGCCGCGAGCACCCAGTGAAAGAAAATGGGAATCAGCGGGCCGTCAGGCTTGAGGATGAGCTGGAGCGGCAGCCGCGCCACCATCACGGCTAGATAGATCCCGCCGAGCCATAGCCACGGCCCGGCGAGGAGGCGCCGCGGCTGCACGAAGAAGCCGCGGCCACGCGTGAAGTCGGCGCAGATCTTCACCATCAGCACGAGGATCACGATCTGCGAGGGCAGCAGGTACGGGTAGGGCATGAGGCCCGAATACCAGCGCGCCATCGGCGGCAGCCAGCCGACGCCGAAGAACGCGACGAGAAATTGTCCTGCAACCCTGAGTGCGAACAGGGCCGACAGCGCCCAGAGCGCGAGCCTCACTTCTCCGGAAAGTACATTCGCTTGTAGTGCCGGTACCACTCGCTCTGGAAGAGCTCCTCGGGGTCGTATTTGGTCTTCAGCTTGAGGAACTCCGGCAGCTGCGGGAAGCAGGCATCGACCTGGCGGCGCAGTGCATAGCGATTGTAGGTCGGATAGTAGCTGCCGCCGTGGCGCAGGCCGATGTCGATCAGGCGCCGCAGCACGTCGCCACCGCGGATCACCCCGCCGATGGTGTGCTCGATGTGCACGTTGAAGATCACGCAGGCGTAGGGCTTCTTCGCCCAGGCGAGGAAGCTCTCGTTATCGTGCTCGATCAGGCGGATGGTGCCGTAGATGACGCTGGTGTTGCTGCGGCGCAGGAACTCGCGCGCTTCCGCCATGAAGCGCCCGAGCGCGTCGCGCTCGCAGTAGATCTCGGTGATGGCCTCGGAAGCGCGGTTTTCCGACTGCATGCGTCGCTCGAGCACCCGGTGGTAGTCGTCCGGATAGGTGCTCATCTGGTGCTCGTCCGACCAGTAGAGCTGCCCGTTGGTCGACACGTAGTAGCTCGCGTAGCGCTTGAAGGCCTCGGATTTCTTGGTGTGCGCGAGGTAGAGCAGGTCGACCCACTCGCGATTGCCGAGCTCGCGTTGCAGGCCGAGCATCGGCGTTTCGTCGGGCACCGGCCGGTAGCACGAGAAGACGCCTTCGCGCATGAAGTCCTTGGAAGCCTCGTCGATCGCGTACTGGAAATCGCCGTACAGGAAGCCGTCGGCGATGCGACCGGCGAACGCCTCTCCCAGGCCGTCGATGCTGCGCACCTCGACCACGCGCTCGAGCTTGCGCCGCGGCACGAGGCGCAGCGTCGCGGAGTAGATGAAGCCGAACAGGCCGTAGCCGCCGATTGCCAGGCTGAACAGCTCGGCGTTCTCGCTACGGCTGCAGGTCCGCAGGTTGCCTCTCGCATCCAGCAGCTTGAAGGACTCGACGTCCTGGATGAAGGGCGCCATGGTGAGCCCGCGGCCGTGGATGTTCGCCGACAGGCAGCCGCCGATGGTGAGCCGGTCGGCGCCGGTCTGCTTTTGCGCGAAGGCCCAGGCGCGCGGCTCGCCGCGCTGCGACTCGTGCAGGTACTCGAGAACCTGCGGCCACTGCACGCCCGACTCGACCTCCAGCAGGCCGCGCTCGCGGTCGAACGACAGCACCCGGTTCAGCTTGCGGATGTCGAGCATCACCGCGTCGGCCGCGAACTGCTGCCCGCCCATGGCGTGGCGCGAGCCGGAGATGCAGACGTTGCGCTCCTCCTTGCGGGCGGCGCGCAGCTGCGCGCGCACCTCGTCGAGCGTCTGCGGCGCGGCGATGCGCCACACGCGCGCCGAGTTGAGCTGCGAGTGGACGTCGTTTACTAGGATGGTGCCCGGCTCGGGCTTGGGCTTGGCCTTCTTGTCCTGCCCGAAGCCGGGGAGGGGCAACCCCGCCGCTGCGCTCGAGAGCAGCGCGGCGAGGCGCACAAAATCGCGGCGCGAGGTCACGCGCCGGATTGTAGGGCTACTCGGAGCGTTTGATGTCTATGGGCAGCGTGCCCGGAGGCAGGTCGTCGTGCCGCAGGCCGCGCGGGCCGGGCTCGCTCAGGGACTGCGCGGCGGGCGGCACGGCGTTCTTCTTCGGCCGTCCCGGGCGGTGCGTTACCTGGAAGATCTTCACCGGCGGCACGGCGGGCGGGCTTTCCAGGAAGCGGCAATCCGACTCGGTCGGCACGCTGAGCAGCGCGCCCAGCCGCTTGCCGTTGAGCAGAATGGTGTAGCGGAGCATGTGGGCCGAGCCCACGGCGGGCTGCGCCACGATGTCGTATTTGCCGATCTTGAAATTCCTGCGCTCGACTGCTGGAAGAGCCATGTAGGTCCTCTGCGGAGGTGAAGGAGCGAAGCAGAGGACTGAAGAAGCGACCTAAGCTTCGAACCCGTAATTTTAGCTCTTATTGGAGCTTTTGAAAACCGCCGTGAGGTCCACTTCGTCGAGCTTCACCGCGGCCTTCGAGGCGGCCTCGAGGGCGGCCTTTACCTTCGGCGTCTCGCGCGAGGCCGCGTCGAAGGCCTCGGCGAGGCGGAAGCACAGCGCGGCCACGGCCTTCGGGTCGGGTTTTTTCTGCTCGGGGCTGGCGGGCGCGGAATAGATGCGCGCCGCCAGGCCGATGAACAGCTCGCGCGCGAGATCGAGGTTCGGATCCCTGAGATCCACCTTCAGGTCCTTCGCGCCGTGGCCGGAATCCTGGCTGCTCATGGCGGCGAGCGTAGCGGCCGGACCGGGCGCTTGGCAAGGACAAAGAACATGGACCCGAGCCCCGCCAGCAGCGCGAGCACGGTGAAGCCCAGGCGGTAGTCGCCCGTGGCGTCGGCGAGCATGCCGGCGATCATCGGGCCGCCGATCTGGCCGATGACGATGATCATGAACGACAGGCCGAGGATCATGCCGATTGCGCTCCGGCCGAAGTAGTCGGCGCGGATCGCCTGCATGAACGGTCCGCGCAGTCCCCAGGCGATGCCATGCAGTCCGGTAAAGGCGATCAGCCAGGGCAGGCCGGTGGCATAGGTGAGGCAGAGCAGCCCGAGCGCGTGCATGAGCATGCAGGCTGCCGCTATGTAGCGCTTGTCGTAGCGATCGCCGATCATCCAGCCCACCATCACGCCGATGATCTGGCACAGCGTAAGCAGCGTGATGATGCCCGCCGCCGCGCTTACCGTGTAGCCAAGGGACTCCTTGATATGCGCGATGGCGTGCACGCTTACCGCGCCGACCACGAACAGCGCGAAGCCGTGGCCGAGCGAGAGCAGCCAGAAAGCGGGCGTGCGCAGCGCTTCCCGCGCGGTGAAGTCCCTCGAGGCGGGAGCGGCCGGCGCGCCCGCGGTCTCGGAAGCGGTGCTCCTCGGCAACCCGTCGACGGTCTCGCCGTAGTCCTCTGGCCGCCGGCGCATCACCATGGCGAGCGGAAAGCCCGCCACGATGGCGAGCACGCCCGAAGCGAACGCGGTATCGCGCCAGCCGTAAGTCACGAGCGACCAGCCGACCGCCGGGACGAAGATGCCGCCGAGAGCGAGGCCGATCGACATCGCCGACAGCGCGCGTGCCCGCTTGCGCTCGAACCAGTTGATCAGCGCCACGTTCACCGGGAAGAAGCCGCACAGGCTCGAGCCGAGCGCAACCAGGATGAAGGCCGCGTAGAACTCCAGCAACGTCTCGATCCGGCTGAGGAGCATGAAACCGCCACCGAACAGGAACACGCCGACACGGATCACTCCTTGCGGACCGAAGCGGTCCATGATCCAGCCGAGGATCGGCCCGAGGATCGCCGCTTCCATCTGCTGCATCGCGGCGGCGCCCGAGAGCGCGGTCTTGCTCCAGCCGCGATCTTCCTGCAGCACGGCGACATAGCCCCCGAACGCGTGATGCAGCAGCCCGGCCTGGAGAAATTGCAGGCCACAGCCCGCCCCGACCATCTTCCAGCCGTAGAAGAGCTTGGCTATGGGATTACCTGTCGCTCAGGTGTTTTTTTACCGCCTCGAGAACGGCGGTATGGTAGGCATCGCCGAAGCCGAGCGCCACGGTCCTTTCGAGCATGCGCCGAGCGGTGCCCGCCGCCTGCAGTTCCAGGCGCGCCGAGGAGGCGAGCTCGAGTGCGTAGCCGAGGTCCTTCAGCATGTAGCTCGTGGAGAAGGCGCGCGCAGGGTGCTCCTCGGGCAGCAGCGCCTTCATGCCGTGGCTGCGCAGCGCGAAGCTGTCCGCCGAGCCCTTGGCGAGCGCCTCGAACAGCACCTGGGGATCGACCGCGCCGCTCGCTTTCGCCACGGCGAGCGCCTCGGCAAGCGCAAGCACCGTCACGGACAACACCATGTTGTTGAGCAGCTTCACCGCCTGGCCGGCGCCCGGCGGTCCGCAATGCGTAACGTCGGTGGCCATGCAGCGCAGCAGCGGCTCGATGCGCCGGAAGAACTCCGGGGGGGCGCCCACCATGGCGCTGAGCGTGCCGTCGATCGCCGCCTGGCGCGTGCGCGCCACCGGGGCGTCGGCGAAGTGCTCGAAGCGGCCGGCGAGCTCGCGTGCGAGCGAAACCGGGGCAGTGCTGCAGTCCACCACCGCCGTCCCCGCCGGAATTGCCATGGCCACTTCCCGCACTTCGGCTTCCCCGGGCAGCGACAGGAAAACGACGTCGGCACGCTCGACGACCTCTTCCACCGATCCAGCCGCGACGGCGTTTCCGGGGGCCGGCTGGCGCAGATCGAAGGCCACGACCGTGCGATGCGACTTGCTCGCGAGGTTGCGGCACATCGGTGCGCCCATGACGCCCAGGCCGATGAAACCGAGTGTGGCATCGTCCATGCGCAACTATAGTCCGTAGGTGATATGGTGACGTGCATGAAGAGCGATGTCGAAGCGCGGCTGAGAGCGGTGTTCCGGCGCAGGCCGGACCTGCAGTGCTTCGTCATCCAGGACCGCGCCGGCCTGCCCGACCACATCGACCGCGCCAACCTGAAGGGCGAGCTCTTCATCACCCAGATCACGCTCTATCCGCGCGGCGGCAGCGAGCAGTACGACGAAGTGTACGCAGACATCGCGCGCGCCATTACGCAGGTGATCGACGAGCTGCCCGAAGCCTTGAGCCAGCTCCCCGGCAGGATGTTCGTCCGGACGCTGCACTGACTGCTCTTAGCGGGCTCAATGCGCCTAGCGGCTCAAGCCTCGCATTCACCGCGTCGGCGGGTCCGTAACTTGCGATGCTGCGGTTATGAGAACCGCCCCGCTCGAGCACGATCTCGCAGTCCGGGTCGACGCCATCTTCGAGCGCTGCCCGGCATTGCAGGGCTTTTCCATCCAGGACGCCGACGGCCTCCCGAAACACCTGAAAGCCGCGGCGCTGGAGGGCCTGGTGGTGACGGATATCGGCATCTATCCCGAGCTGGAGCCCGCGTTGACTGAGCGCGTGTACGACGAGATCGCGGTCGCCCTGCTCGACTTCATCTGCGCGCGCCCCGATGCGCGCTCGGTGCTGCACGGCCGCACCTTCGTGCGGAATCTGCACTAAAAGCAAGAGTTGGTCAGCCACGGGCAGGACTGCCGCGCCGCGTCGGTGCGCGCCTCCTAACTTTGGGGCATGGCCAAGCCCACCAAGCGTCGCTCCTGCGCAACAAGCACGGGCAAAGAACCCCTCCCCGCCCCGGTCGAAGGACTCTTCGCGCGCCATCCCGCCCTGGCCGGCTTCGCGGTGCGCGGCGTAGCCGACGTGCCGGACAATTGCGCGCGCAGCGGCGAGGACGGCGAGCTTTTCATTTCCGACATCGGACTTTCGCCCGACCTGTCGAGCGAGCAATCCGGCGAAATCTACGAAGAGATCGCCACGGCGCTGTCCGAGTACATCGCGGAGCAGCCCGACGCGGGCGCGCTGCTGCGCGGCCGCACCTTCGCTCGCGTCCTGCACTAAGTCACGCCGGCACCAAAATTTCCCGGCTCAGGGAATTGGTGTAGTTGGCTCAGGTATTCCCTTATTGGTGTTTTCACTACAAGGCCAGTAGTGTTTTGACCTATGAAGACCCTAGAATTCAAGCCGGCGCTGCCCGAAACCTTGCTGGGCCGGGTACAAGCCGACGTGGCCGCGAAGATCAATGCGCTGTTTGCGCGCTGCCCCGCGCTCTGCGGCTTCGCCGTGCAGGATCGCGCCAGCCTGCCGAAGGACCTGGACGAGAACGCCATCCCGGACGCCGACCTGTTCGTCACGGAAATCGGCATCTTCCCCAAGCTCGACCAGGAGCAGTACGGCGAGATTTACGACGAGATCACGATGGCGATCTCGGACCTCGTGTACGAGCAGCCGCACGCGTACGATTACCTGCGCGGCCGCACTTTCGCTCGAACCCTGCACTAGCAGCTTCGCGCCGGAATCATCTGTAGCGGTACACGACGATCTTGTCGGCCGCGGATTCGGGCGTCCATACCTCGCCCTTGCGGCCGTGGATCTGGCGCACGTTCGCGTACCGGCTCGAGGAGCGGAACGTCTCGAACTTCTCGGTCGCGGGATCGAAGCGCAGCATGACCTGCGCAGCCCATTCCGACGCCCAGACCTTGTCCTTCTCGTCGACATACACTGCGTAAACCTGCGGGCCTTCGCCGGGCGCCTTCCACGTCGACCACTTTGCGCTTTTCGGGTCGTAGCGGCTCAGGTTGCCGGAATTCCACTCCGCCACCCAGACGTTACCTTTCGAGTCCGACCATACGCGGCGCGCGCCCTGCCCGGGCGTCGGCGGCTCGATGACGGTCGCCTTGCCGGTTGCCGCGTCGATGCGCGCGATATGCGAGCCGGCGAGGGAGGCGTAATAGACCACTCCGCCGGGCGTGACGTGAATACCGTACGGGCCGCGGCCGCCGGGTGCGCGGTAAACCTGCAGCTCGCCGCTGCGCGGATCGAGCCGCCCGTAGACGCCGCGTTGCCCCGTAAACCAGTGGATGCCCTCGGCGTCGAAGATCGCCGTGTTGAGGTTGGCGTAGCCGGTGCTCTGCGGCAGCTTCCATGCCTTCACCGCGCGCGTCTTCGGATCGACGCGCACGATGGCGTTCTGCCCGCCGTCGGTGAGCCAGGGCGTGCCGTCGGGGCCGGCGATGACGCCGTGCGGCGATGAGCCGGTGCCCAGCGGGACGAGCTCTACCTTGCCGCTCTTCGGGTCCAGGATCCCCAGGTGGCCGCTGCCCTGGGCGGAGAACCACACGGGCCCATCCGGCGCCCCATCCGCCCAGACGTCGTGCACGCGGTGCCCACCCGGGATGGGATACTCCTGAACGCTGACCTGCGCTACGGCCGGAACCGCCGCGGCAAGGCAAGCGAGGGACAGGAGCAGAGCGGCAGTCACAAGACCCTCATGGCATGATGGCAGCGATGCGCCAGAGTACACCCGCCGCGCTACCCCGGCTCGACCTCGACCTGAGCCTCCAGGTTGGGAAGTACGACATCCAGGAACTGCTCGGCAAGGGCTCCACCGGCACCGTCTACCTGGCCCGCGACCAGTTCACGGGACGCGAAGTTGCGCTCAAGACCATCGAGCCCGAAGTGTTCCGCGACCCGGAGTTCGGCGCGCTGTACCGCACCCAGTTCCAGAACGAGGCCTCGCTCGCCGGGAAGCTGCGCCATCCGCATATCGTCTCCATCCTCGACGCCGTGGTGGGCGAGGATTCGGGGCATATCGCGATGGAGCTGATCACCGGCGGGGATCTCTCGCAGTACGCCAAGCCCGACCGGTTGCTGACCCCGGCCGACGTGCTGCAGATTGGCTTCAAGGTGTGCGGGGCGATGGATTATGCCTATCGCGAGTGCGGCATCGTCCACCGCGACATCAAGCCGGCCAACATCATGATTACCCACGGCACCGAGATCCGCATCGCCGACTTCGGCGCTGCTTTCCTCAAGAAGAGCCACGTCGCCCAGACGGCCGCGATGGGCTCGCCGTTCTACATGGCCCCGGAACAGCTCGAAGGGCACGAGGCCACGTTCCACAGCGACATGTACTCGCTGGGCGTCGTACTCTACGAGCTGCTCGCCGGGCGGCGGCCCTTCGTGGCGGACAAGCTCGAGCTGCTGATCCGGCTCATTTTGCAGGCCGACCCGCCGCCGCCGAGCGCGCTGCGCCCGGGGCTGCCGCGCGAGATCGACGCGGTGGTGCTGCGTGCCATGAAGAAGAACCCGGCGCAACGCTACGGAACCTGGGCGCAGTTCGGGGTCGAGCTGGCGAAAGCCATGGCGCTCGTCACGCCGCCCGGCGCCATTCCGGACAGCGAGAAGTACATCGCGCTCAGCAAGGTGGAGATGCTGCAGGTGCTCTCGGACGCCGAATTCTGGGAGCTCGCCGAGGCGGGCAAGTGGAGCCGGGTCGCCACCGGCAGGGTGATCGTCCGGGAGGACGCACCAGGCACCAGCGTGTTCTTCCTCGCCCGGGGCCAGGCCAAGGTCACCCGGCAAGGCCGCCTGCTGAACATGATCAACGAGGGCGAGTGCTTCGGAGAAATGGCGTTCATCCACGGCGGTGCCGAACCGCGCCACGCCACGGTCGAGGCGATGACCGACCTGGTGCTCGCGGAGTTCACGCCGGAAACGCTCGACAAGATAAGCGTTGGTGCGCAGCTGCACTTCACGCGCGCGCTGGTGCGCAATACCGTGGAGCGCCTGGCCCTCGCCAATACTCGCGTTGCCCGCTGAGCCCGCGGCGAGGGTGACGCCAACCGGTTAGGAGCGGTGGCCGAGCATCGGGTCCATGTTGCCGCCGGTCTTCATGCAGGTGGCAAACAGGTCCTCGGCGAACTTCTGCCCCGAGGCGCCCGCCGTGCCGCCGCTGCTCGCGGAAGCCGAACCGTTCCCGACATTGGGCGCGGCGATGCCGCCTTCGCGGGCGCGGTACGCCGCGTCCATGATGTCGCGCATGAGCTGCTTGCCGCGGTCGGAGTCCGAGACATCGTAGATGCGCACCATGATGGCATCCGCTTGCCCGCGCTCCAACTGTTCCTGCGCTAGCGAATGGGCCACTACCGCCATGTCGGCGGCGATGCCGCATTCCATGGCGCTTTCCGCGCGCGGCGCCGCGTGCAGCGCGGTTGCCGCCATCCCCCCCACGAGAACTGCAGCTACGGCTTTTCTCACGTTGCTCTCCAAGTAAAGAAGCGGCGCCCGGGATTCCGGGCGCCGCAAAGATGACGCCTATTGCGCCTTGCCCTTGCCGCTGGTCCCGGGCGTGGTAGCAGTATCGCTGCCCGGGCCTGCCTGCGAGTTCGTCCCCGGGCCGGAGGGCGCGCGGCTGGTGGTCCCGGCACTGGCGGAACGGTGATGTGCGTCCCACTCGGCGCGCGAGATCTGTCCGTCGCCGTTGCGGTCGAGGCGCGAGAAATCGCTCGACGAGGCGCGCGGGCCTTGCGTCGGTGCGCGCGGCTCGCCGCTCGAGTGCGTGCCCGGCGTGCCACCGGTCATGCCGGTGCCGGTGCTGGAGGTGCCGGCCGGACCCGACGCGAGGAGCATGCTGTCGCCTTGCGCCGACGCTTGCGCCGCCAGCGGCACGGCGAAGGCTGAAGCCACGGCGAGGGCCATCAACGTCTTGAGTTTCATCACAATCTCCTGAAATGGTGGGAAATACTGCCTGTCGCAGTTTCATTGCAACTGGCGTGCCGCGGTGCACCGCTCGGGTAGCATCACGTCCCTTGAGCCTGCACGGAGGACAAGGCATGAACTTGCAGCTCGCCGGCCGCACGGCGCTGGTGACCGGGGCCAGCATCGGCATCGGGCGAAGCATTGCCGCTTCGTTGGTTCGTGAAGGCGTCAAGGTCGCGGTAATGGCCCGCCGCCGGCATCTGCTGGAAGAGCTGCAGAACGAGCTCCAGACGAAGCTTGTGATCATCGAGAGCGATCTCCTGCAGGAAGGCGCGCCCGAGCGCATCGCCGCGGCGGGCATCGAGGGGCTGGGGTCGGTCGAGATACTGGTGAACAACGCGGGCGGCAGCCGCCGCTTCACGCTGGAGTCGAACGATGCGCAGTGGGACGAGGCGCTCACCCTGAACTTCGTGCGCCAGCGGCAGCTCACGCACCGGCTGCTGCCGCAGATGCTCGGCCGCAAGTGGGGCCGCATCATCAATATCACCGGCAAGTCGGAGCCCGAGGGGCTGAATGGCGCATTTGCCGCGAAGGCGGCGATGCATTCGTGGGCCAAGGGATTGTCGCGGGAGGTCGGCCGCCACGGCATCACGGTGAATTCCATTCCTCCCGGGCGCATCATCAGCGAGCAGATCCTGCGCAACTACTCGCCGGAGCGCCGCGCGCACGAGAGCGAGCACGACATCCCCGTGGGCGAGTACGGACAGCCCGAGGACATCGCCCACCTCGTGTGCTACCTGGCCTCGCCGCTCGCGCGCTACATTACCGGCACCGTGATTCCCGTCGACGGCGGCATGCGCCGCTACCAGTTCTGATCTACGACGTCATCGTCGTGGGAGGCGGCAACGCGGCCTTGTGCGCGGCGCTCTCGGCTGCCGAATTTGCCCGGAAGGTTCTCGTCCTGGAGCGCGCACCGGAAGACGAGTCGGGCGGCAACTCGCGTTTCACCGCGGGCCTGATGCGCATCGCCTACAACGGCGTCGACGACCTAAAGACGCTGATCGACCTTTCCGACGAGGAGGTGGGGCGCACCGATTTCGGCGCCTACACCACCGAGCAGTTCCTCGACGACATGGCGCGCGTCACCGAGTACCGTTGCGATCCCGACCTCACCGAGCTGCTGGTGAAGGAAAGCCTGCCCGCGGTGCAGTGGATGCGCTCGAAGGGCGTGCGCTTCACGGCCGCCTGGGGGCGCCAGGCCTTCAACATCGGCGGGCGGTTCAAGTTCTGGGGCGGCCTGACCCTCGAGGCGGTAGGCGGCGGTCCGGGCCTGGTCGATTCGCTGTCGCAGATCGCCCGCAAGAACGGCATCGACATCTGGTATTCCGCCCGTGCGCTGTCCCTGCTTGTCGATGATGACGGCGTCCACGGCGTCAGAGTCAGAAGGGCAGGAAAGACCACCGAGGTGAAAAGCGGGGCGGTGGTCCTGGCGGCGGGCGGTTTCCAGTCGAATCCCGAGTGGCGCACGCGCTATCTCGGCCCCGGCTGGGAGCTCGCGAAGGTGCGCGGCACGCGTTTCAATACGGGCGACGCGATCCGCATGGCGCTGGACGCGGGCGCCGCGGCCACCGGCAACTGGTCGGGCTGCCATGCCGTGGCGTGGGAGCGCAACGCCCCCGAGTTCGGCGACCTGGTCGTGGGGGACCAGTTCCAGAAGCATTCCTATCCCTGGGGCATCTACCTCAACGCCCACGGGCGGCGCTTCGTCGATGAAGGCGCGGACTTCCGCAACTACACCTACGCCAAGTACGGGCGGGTGATCCTGTCGCAGCCGGGGCAGTTCGCCTGGCAGGTGTTCGACGCCAAGGTCAAGGCCCAGCTGCGCGACGAGTACCGCATCAAGCAGGTCACGAAGGTCGTGGCGAACACGCTTGAGGAGTTGGTGGCCAGGCTCGACGACGTCGATGCCGCGGTGGCATTGGAGGAGATCCAGCGGTACAACGCCGCGGTGCGCCAGGAAATCCCCTTCAACCCCAACGTGAAGGACGGCCGGCGCACCGAGGGCCTTGCGATCAACAAGACGAACTGGGCGAACACCCTCGACACGCCGCCCTTCGAGGCCTATGCCGTCACCTGCGGCATCACCTTCACGTTCGGCGGGCTGAAGATCAACACTCACGCCCAGGTGATGAGCTCGGATGGCGAGCCCATTCCCGGGCTCTACGCCGCAGGCGAGCTCGTGGGCGCGATCTTCTGGTTCAACTACCCCGGCGGCTCGGGCCTGACCAACGGCGCCGTGTTCGGGCGCATCGCCGGAGAAAACGCAGGCAAGAAAGCTAGTGCGGCGGGTTGACGCCGTCCTTGCTCACGGAAATGCGGGGGGCGCTCAAAGTGCCGTCAGGCTGCTGCTGCGCGACGGCGAAGATCTGCTCGCCGGGCTTGAGGTCGGCGCGCGTGCCCGGAACGAAGCGCACCACCGGCGTGCCCGCCGGGACCAGGATCTTCTGCGAGCCGCCGGGATAGTTCAGCGTGATCTCGTTGCCGCCGCTCGCCTGAGCCAGGCCTTCGAGATTGGCGTTGGTCATCGTAGAGCCGGGCTGCAGGTCCCAGGGCGTATGGCCGGGCTTGGCCTGGGGCGGCAGCGTGTGCACCTCGAGGGCCACCATGCGGCCGTCTTTCTGCGTCGCCGTGGCGCCCACGTAGACGCCCTTCAGCTCCTCGAGCTTCGCCGCCTTGGCGGTCGACACGCCGACGTCCGACGGCAGCTTCAATCGCAGGTCCTTGCCGTCGCGTGATTTCACCGCGAGGACGTCACCCTGCAGGGCGGTGATGGTTCCTCGCACGCGGCTTTGTCCGAAGGCGAGCGAAACGCTGAGAAGCAGCACGACGGCGAGCAGCAGTCTCATGACACCTCCTAGTCGATCTTCGCCCCCGAGCGACGCACCACTTCCGCCCACTTCGCCGAATCGCGGCGGATGAGCGCGGCGAACTCCTCCGGCGTGCCGCCGCCGCCTTCGCTGCCTAGCTGCGCGAAGCGTTCCTTCGTGCCCGGCGCGACGATCGCGGCGTTGATCGCCTTGTTGAGCTTGTCGAGGATGGGACGCGGTAGGCCGGCCGGCGCGATGACGCCGCTCCAGGCGTTCACTTCGTAGCCCGGCACGCCGGCCTCTTCGAGGGTCGGCACGTCGGGAAGGCTGAGCGAGCGCTTCTTGCCGGTCACCGCCAGCGCCCGTACCCGGCCGCTGCGTACATGCGGGGCAATGGAATTGGTGCTCTCGAACATGAGCTGGACGTTGCCCGCTATGAGATCGGCGATGGCCGGCGCGCCGCCCTTGTAGGGGATGTGCACGATATCGGTGCCGGTCATGTGCTTGAAGAGCTCGCCGCTCACGTGCCCGGGCGATCCGTTGCTGGAGGATGCGTTCGACAGCTTGCCGGGATTCTTCTTCGCGAAGTCCACGAGCTGGGCGACTGAATGGAATTCGCTCTTGGGAGAAACCGCGAGCAGCATGTAGCCGGTGGTCACCACCGCCACCGGCTGCAGGTCGCGCTCGATGTCGTAGGGCAGCTTCGCCACCATGTGCCGCGTGATGGCGAGCGCCCCTACCGGTCCCTGGCCGATGGTATACCCGTCGGGCGCCGCCTTGGCCACGGCATCGATGCCGATCGTCAGCGCGCCGCCCGGCCGGTTCTCGACCACGATGTTGGCGCCGAGCTGCTTGCCCAGCTCCGGGGCGAGCAGGCGGGCGACGTTGTCGGTCGCGCTGCCCGCCGCCTGCGGCACCACCATGCGGATCGGCCGCTCCGGATACTCCGCCGCTGCGGCGCCGAAGAACGCAGCGAGCGCTACTGCAGCGGCGAAGCGCTTCACGCTAAGGCTGCAGCTGGCCGCGCACCTCGCCGCCCTTGTTCTTGGCGGTGTGCACGTTGACGTACAGGCTGCCTTTCTTGAAGGCCTCCAGCTGGGAGGCGGACAGCTTGCGCCCGGCTGGCACGCTGTACGTATCGCCGTCCTTGCTGAGCGGCACGATGACCGGCCCGTTCTGGCCCTTGGCGCCCATGTGGATATGCGCCATGGTGCCCGGCACGCCCTTGGTCGTAACGCTGCCGGTGACCGTCCCGTCCTCGGCGACGCGGAAGCTGCCGCTGCCCGAACCGGAGGTCGTGACCGGCGGCACCTCCTCCGCGCCGCTCAGGTTGACGCTTACCGCGCCGCTCCCCGGCATCCAGTCGGGCATCTTGTCGCGCACGCCGGCGCAGCCGGCGAGCGCCAGCGCGGCCCCCGCCGCCAACAGCCAAGCCATCGTTCTTCTCATATTGTGATCCTCCTAGGTTGGGTAATTCGCCGAACAACGGTGGCCGCTAGAATATTCCTCATGCCCAAGATCAGCGCCTCCGCGGCCCTTTCCCGCCTGCGAATTCTAGACCTGTCGCGAGTGCGGGCGGGTCCAACCTGCGTCAAGCAGTTCGCCGACTTCGGCGCCGACGTCATCAAGATCGAGTCGCCGCCCGGAGTGGATCCCAACGAGAACATGGGCGGGCCGCGCCACGGCCCGGACATGCAGAACCTGCACCGCAACAAGCGCTCGATGACCCTCAACCTCAAGCTGCCCGAGGCGCGCGAGGTGTTCGGGCGCCTGGTGAAGACGGCCGACGTGGTGGTCGAGAACTACCGCCCGGACGTCAAGTACCGGCTCGGAGTCGATTACGGCTCCCTGGAAAAGATGAATCCCAGGATCATCCTGGCGAGCATTTCCGGCTTCGGCCAGGACGGACCGTACCAGCAGCGCCCGGGCTTCGATCAGATCGCGCAGGGGATGAGCGGTCTCATGTCGGTCACGGGGGCGCCCGGGCAGGGACCGATGCGCACCGGCGCAGCCATCGCCGACATCGCCGCCGGCCTGTTCGCGGCGCTCGGCATCATGACGGCGCTGCTCGAGCGCGAGGCGTCGGGACGGGGCCAATGGGTGCAAAGTTCGCTGCTGCAGTCGGGCATCGCGCTGCTCGACTTCCAGGGGGCGCGCTACCTGATGAAGGGCGAGGTGCCGCCGCAGGTGGGCAACGACCACCCGACCAGCATGCCGACCTCGGCCTATACCACGGCCGACGGCTACATCAACGTAGCCGCCTCCGGCGAGGGCATGTGGGCGCGCTTGTGCGAGGCGGTCGGCCGCAAGGACCTGCTCGAGGCGCCCGAGTTCAAGGGCGCCGAGAATCGCGCGAAGAACCGCGCCGCCTTGAATGTCGCACTGAACCAGGCATTGAAAGCGAGAACGAGCGCGCAGTGGGTCGAGATGCTGAATGGCGCCGGCGTGCCCTGCGGGCCGATCTATACGGTCGACCAGGTGTTTGCCGATCCCCAGGTGCGGCACCTGCAAGCCGCGGTCGAAGTCGACCACCCGCTGCTCGGCCGCTTCCCGGTCGTGAACCAGGCCGTCAAGCTTTCGCGCACTGCAGCAAAGGTGGTGGCACCGACGCCGGAAGTCGGCCAGCACACCGATGAAATCCTGAAGGACCTGCAGTACTCCGAAAGCGACATCCGCCAAATGCGCGAGAAGGGCATCGTTTGAGCGATACACCCCGCATCGAGGCCCGCAGGGAAGGGGCCATCGGCTGGCTGATCTTCGACAACCCGGCGCGGCGCAATGCCGTGTCGCTCGGCATGTGGGAGGCAATCCCCCGGGTGCTGGACGGCTTCGGCGCCGACCCGGCGGTACGCGTGGTGGTGCTCGCCGGCGCCGGCGAAAAGGCGTTCGTGTCCGGCGCCGACATTTCGCAGTTCGAGTCGCAGCGCTCCGGTCCGGAGGCAGTGCAGCGCTACGAGGAAATCGCCGAGGGCGCCCAGCTGCGGCTGCAGAGCTTCGACAAGCCGACGATCGCCATGATCCGCGGCTACTGCCTGGGCGCGGGCCTCAACATCGCGAACGTCTGCGACCTGCGCATCGCCGCCGACGATGCGCGCCTCGGCATCCCGGCCGCCCGCATGGGCCTGGGCTATCGCGTGTCGTCGACCAAGAACCTGATCGACGTCGTGGGTGCCCCGTGCGCGCGCGAGATCCTGCTTACCGGGCGCCAGCTGGACGCGGCCGAGGCGAAGGCCATGGGCCTGGTGCACCACGTCGTGCCGGTCGCCGGGCTGGAGCCGTTCACGCGAAAGACGTGCGATACGCTCGCCGCGAACGCGCCGCTCACCATGCGCACGGCGAAGCGCATCATCCGCGAGGTAACGCGCCTGCCCGGGGACTTCGACGCATCCCAGGCGAAGGCCTGGGTGCGGGAGTGCTTCGACAGCGCCGACTACGCCGAGGGCCGCAGGGCCTTCATGGAGAAACGCAAGCCTCTCTTTACGGGGAAATGAGATGAGATACGTATTGGCCGCCGTTGCGCTCCTGTTCGCTTGCCCGGGGATTGCCCAAACCTATCCTTCCCGCGCCATCACCACGGTGGTGGGCTTCGCGCCCGGCGGCGGCACCGACACGGTGTCGCGCATCATCGCGAAGACCCTGGGCGAGCAGCTCGGCCAGCAGGTGCTCACCGAGAACAAGGCCGGGGCGGGCGGCAACATCGCCACCGACCACGTGGCCAAGGCGGCGCCCGACGGCTACACCATTCTTCTGGGCAACGTCGGCTCGCTGACCGTCGCGCCGCACCTGCAAACCGGCCTGCCCTACGACCCGCTGCGCGACCTCGCCCCGATCTCCATGGCGGTGGTGTTCCCCAACCTGATCGTCATCCATCCGCGGGTGCAGGCCAACACGCTGCAGGAGTTCATCAAGCTGGCGAAGGACAAGCCGGGCACCATTACCTACGGCTCATCGGGCATCGGCGGCGCCGGCCACCTTGCCGGAGAGCTGCTGAAAATGATGGCGAAGATCGATCTGGTGCACGTGCCGTTCAAAGGCGGCGGCCCCGCAATGCAGGCGATGCTGGGCGGCCAGATCGACTCCTACTTCGCCACCCCGGTCGCGGCCGGCGTGCACGTGAAAGCCGGCAAGGCAAAGGCCCTGGCAACCACCGGTCCCAAGCGCGACCCGTTCATGCCCGAGGTGCCGACCGTGGCCGAGCTCGGCTATCCCGGCTACCAGGCGACCAACTGGTACGCCTACGTGGCGCCCGCGAAAACCCCGAAGGACATCCTCGCGCGGCTGAACCGCGAGATCGTCAAGGCGCTCAACGCGCCGGAGGTCAAGGACCTGCTGAACAAGCAGGGCCTGGAGCCGCGGCCCGGCACGCCCGAGGAGCTCGCGCGCTTCATGAAGAGCGAGTACGACACCTGGGGACGCGTGGTCCAGGAAGCGAAGATCAAAGTCGAGTGAAGGCGTACTTCCTCGACACCGCCGCCGGCGGCATGAGGCTCGAGCTGCGCGAGACGCCGACGCCGCAGCCCGGGCCAGGCCAGCTTCTCGTAAGGATCCGCGCGTCGAGCCTGAATCGCGGCGAGTTCCTGGGCGGGCTCGGTGCGTCCAAGCCGGCCGGGCAGGAAGCAGCCGGCGAAGTTGTCGGCACCAGGGAAAAAGTCATGGGCCGCTGCCCGGGGGGCTTCGCAGAATACGGGCTCATGGAGAAAACCGATGCCATACCGGTGCCCTCGAACCTCTCCTGGGAGCAGGCGGGCGCGATCCCGCTCGCCTTCCTGGTGGTGCACGACATGCTCGTCGCGCAGGGCAGCCTGCGCTCGGGCGAGTGGCTGCTGGTAACCGGCATCTCCTCGGGCGTCGGCGTCGCGGCACTGCAGGCGGCGAAGGCGATCGGCGCGAAAGTGATCGGCACGTCGGGGTCCAGGGAAAAATTGGACCGTCTTTCCAGCATGGGCCTCGATGTGGCCATCCAGACGCGAAGCCCGGAGTTTCAGAAGAAAGTCCTGGAAGCGACCGGCGGCCGCGGCGCGGACCTCGTCGTCAACAACGTCGGCGGAACCGTGTTCGCCGAATGCATCCGCTCGCTCGCCTACCAGGGGCGGCTCGCCACGGTCGGCTACCTCGACCGCACCATGAAGGCCGAGATCGACCTGGACGCGCTGCACGCGAAGCGGCTGCGCCTCTTCGGAGTGTCGAACAAGCACCGCACCGCCGCACAGCGCGCCGAGACCGTGCGGGGCTTCATCGCCGACTTCCTGCCGCATTTTGCCGCCGGCCGCATTGCACCGCTCATCGACCGCGTGTATCCCTTCGAGCGACTGCCCGAAGCGCAGGCCTACATGGAGTCGGACGCCCACCTCGGCAAGGTGGCGATCCGCATGTGAAGCAAGCCAGTCTTCCCGCCAAACAAAGGAGACCAACGATGCGCCGCATGCTGCTTCTGGTTGCTGCCCTGCTGATTGCCGTGCCCTCGGCCTACGCCGGGATGATCCGCCCGGACGACGCCGAGCGCGAGCGAGTGAGGTCGCTATTGCAGCGCGAGGACGTGCGCAGCGAGCTCGAAAAGCACGGCGTCCTGTCCCACGAGGCCGCCGCCCGCGTGGACGCGATGACGCCGGCGGAGGTTCAGGAGCTGGCGGGACGGATCGATGCCCTGGCGGCAGGCGGGCAAAGAACGCAGGACCTGCTGCTCATCATCATCATCGTCCTGCTCATCATCATCATCATCTAGGGAGCGGACAACCGTCGTTCCCGCGGAACGCGGGAACCTAGGCGGCGAGCTCCGTGGCCTCGCCGCGCTCGTTCACGGTGTGCAGCCGCACCGGCCGTCGCCAGACCCGGCGCGTGTACTCGAGCACCCGCCGTGCGCGCGCCAGGTCCAGCCCACGGCCGTCGCTCGGGTGGTCGTGCTTCAGCTCGATGCTCCCGTCGGTGCGCAGCTCGGTGATCGCCACGCGCGGCGCGCCGTAGTTGAACTTCGGCGCCAGGATCGCCTCGCGGATCGCGTCCAGGTCGCGGTTCAGCACCTTGATTTCGTCGTCCGGCCCCGCCTCGTAGACGAAGAGATCGAGCTTCTCGGCGAGCTCGCGGTCGAGGAAATTGCGGATGAAGCCGAAGTCGTCCTCGTCGCGCATCACCTCGCGGGCGCGCGCCATGCCGTGCTTGTCCACCACGTGCTCCCAGAGCGTGAAGCCGAGGTGGTAGGGGTTGATGGCGAGGGCGGTCTCCTGCCCGGCGGCGTACGGCCGCACCACGTCGGAATGGGACTTGAGCGCCGCCAGATAAAGCGGCTGCGGCAGGAACTCGGCCTCGCGCAGCAGGCGCGCGTGCCAGTACGAGGCCCAGCCCTCGTTCATGATCTGGCAGGCGAACACCGGGTAGAAGTAGAGCGATTCGGCCCGCACGGCGAGGAAGATGTCGCGCTCCCACTGCTCCAGCTCGGGCGCGTAGTGCGCGATGAACCACAGCAGGTCGAACTCCGGGTGCGGCGGAATCGCGGCGCGCACCGGCCCGTGCTCGGGCTGCGTCGGCTCGGGCGCGCCCGGCAGCTCGCGGAAGCGCTTCTGGAACGTATCCTCCGAAGGCCGGGATTTCTGCGGAGCGAACTCGGGGTAGCGCGGGCGGTGCAGCTCGCCGTCTACGTCGACGTGGGACTCCAGGGCGAGCGCCGCGTCGAGCACCACCTCGACCTTCTCCAGCCCGACCGCTTCGATCGCCTGCTGGATGCGCTGCGCGTGCGCCGCGGCGTGCTCGACGATGTTGCCGCCGGCCATCTCGTGGAAGCGCGCGAACAGCTGGTTGTTCTTGGAAAAGTCGGCATGGCCGAGCACGTGGGCGGTGACCAGCGTGTTCTCGGCGAGCGAGTTGCCGTCCATGAGGAAGGCGCGGCACGGGTCGCCGGGGAACATCACCTCGAAGATCTTGGAGTGGCCCATGCTCTGGCGCACGAGCTGGTGGATGTAGCGCACGCCGAAAGACCAGTGGGGCATGCGCACCGGCAGGCCGTACACCGCGATTTCGGTCATGAGGCTCGCCGGCGCCAACTCGAAGTCGACGTCGTAGTAGTCGAGCCCCAGGCGCCTCGCCAGCTCTTCGATGCTCCCGGCGTACTCCTCGAGCTCACTCATCGGCCTGGCGCTCCTTGAAAAACTCGCGAATCGCGCGCCACACGTCGTCCTGGGAGCCCAGCGGGCTCATGCCCACCGGCAGGCCGGCCGCCTTCAGCTCGTGGAACATGTCGGCGAGCTGCGTATCGCGCGGGCGGAAGGTCGCGATGCCCCCGGTCTCGACATAGCCGGCGTAGTTGGTCTGGACCGCGAGGGTCCTCAGGGCGGCCGCGGCCGGCTCGCGATCCTCGGCCGCGTTCTCGCCGTCGGAGGCGTAGAAGAAGTAGACGTTGTAGCGGCTCGGATCGAAGCGGCTGCGCATCACCTCCAGCGCCAGCTGGAACACGCACGAGGACACCGTGCCGCCGCTGGAAGAAGCCTGGAAGAACTCGCGCTCCTCGAATTCCCAGGCTTGCGCGGCGTGGGCGAGGAACGCCGTCTCCACATTGGCGTACTGGCGGCGGATGCCCTGCAGGGCAAAGAAGAAGAACTGCTTGGCGAGCTTGCGCTGCGCCTCGTCCATGCTGCCCGAGACGTCGAGGGCGAAGATCACCGCGGCGTTGGTGGACGGGGTAGGGCGCTTCACCAGCTGGCGGAAGCGCAGGTCGTCGTTGACGATCGGAACCGGGTCCTCCTGCACCGCACGGCGCTTGACCGCCTCCTTCAAGGTGCGCCTGCGATCCAGGCGCGAGCGTGCGCCGCGCTTGTCCCAGCCCTCGCGCACGTACTCGGGGTCGTCCATGCTCGCGGTGCGCTTGGGCTTGAGGTCCGGGAGCTTCAGCTCCTCCCAGATCCAGTCGATGATCTCCTCCAGCTTCATCTCGACGACGAAGCGGATCTCGCCGTTCTCGGTACCGCCCGACTGCGCGGAGCGATCGCCGTTCGGGCGGGCCGGTTGCAGCACGTCGCCGGGCTGGCCGCGGCCCTGGCCGGCGCCTTGCTGCGTGTCGGGCTCGGACAGGCGGAAGCGCGAATGCTCGAGGAACTTCACCGGCACCAGCACCGTGCGGTTGCCGCCCGGCCGGCTGAGCAGATCCTCGCCCGAAAGGATCTCGGGCAGGTTGCCCTTCACCGCGTCGCGCACCTTCTGGTTGTGGCGCAGCCAGTCGCGCGCGCCACGGGAGAACAGGTCGTACCAGGGCGTCTCGGCCGCTATGCGGACCATGGCGGGGCGGGCTGCCTCTTGCGCGAGGGATGCCTGCTCATTCCTGTGCGAGCAGCGTAGTCACGTAGTTGAGCGCCTCCCGTGCGCTGTGCATGTCGTAGCCGTATTCGTCCACCAGCCGCTTCTCGACCACCGAGATCTTCTGCCGCGTTTCCTCGTCGGGTCGCGCGCTCGAGCTCACCAGGCGCAGCACGTCGCGGCGCTGCTCGAAGAGGTACTGCTCGACCGCGTCGTGCAGCGGCGCGTGGCTGTCGAGCGTGAATTTCTCGCCGCGCTTGTAGGCGCCCATGGCCTTCCTCACCACCTCCTGGCGGAAGGAGAGCTTGCCGCTCTCGGAGATACGGATCTTCTCCTCGACGTTGCGCAGGAAGCGCTCGTCGGGCTTGCGCTCCTCGTTGGTGATCGGGTCCTTGATGGTGCGGTTATCCAGCGTCGCCTCCACCTCGTCGAGGTACTTGTCGAGCAGTTGCTGCGCTTCCTGCTCGAAGGACACGAACAGCGCCTTGTGCACGTCCTCCTTCACCCAGCGGTTGTAGAAGTCCTTGCGCACCGTCACCAGGTAGTCGATCCACTTCCTCTTCTTCTTGCCGTCCATGCGCACGTCGGACTCGATCGCGTCCTTGATCGCGATCAGCACGTCCATGGTGGTGAGGCTCTTGGCGCTCGACTGGATGATGGCGTTGGACAGGGCGTTGATCACGAAGCGCGGCGACACGCCCGCGAGGCCTTCCTCCGGGCTCTTCGCGCGGATCTTCTCCACCTCGGACTGCTGCACGCCCTCGACGTCCTCGCCGGCATACAGGCGCACCTTCTTCCCGTGCTCCGCGTCGCGCTCGTCGCCCTCCTGCAGCCGCGTGAGCACCGCGAACACCGCGGCCACGTGCAGCGCGTGCGGGTCCAGGTGCACCTCGCGGAACGCCTGGGTGGAGGAGGTCAGCTTCTTGTAGATGCGCGCCTCCTCCTTGTACGAAAGCGTGTAAGGCACCTGGATGATGACCATGCGGTCGAGCAGGGCCTCGTTTTCCGCCTCCTGCAGGAACTTGCGGAACTCGGCGAGGTTGGTATGCGCGAGGATGGTCTCGTCCAGGTGGATGAGCGGGAAGCGCGATACCTTGACGTTCTTCTCCTGGGTGAGCGTAAGGAGCAGGTAGAGGAACTCGCGCTTCACTTTCAGGATCTCGATCATCTCGAGCATGCCGCGGCTCGCGGCGAACACCGCGCCGGACCAGGACCAGGCGCGCGGGTCGCCCTCGTCGCCGAACTCCGAGACCTTGGAGAGGTCCACCGAGCCCACCAGGTCGGCGATGTCCGCGGTGGTCGGGTCGTGCGGCGCGTAGGTGCCCACTCCCACGCGTCCGGCTTCCGAGATGAAGATGCGCTGCACCGGCATCTGCATGAAGTCGCCGTGGAACTCGTGCTGCAGGCGGCTCACGCAGTACGGGCACAGCTCGCCCTGGATGTCGACCCCGTAGCTTGCGCGGAACTGGCCGCGCAGCGTGTGAGGCACGAGGTGCAGGGGCGACTCGTGCACCGGGCAGCCGTGGATGCCGTAGAGCGCACCGGCGTCGGTGCGGCTATACTCTTCCAGGCCGCGCTTCAGCAGGATCACCATGGTGGACTTGCCGCCGGAGGGCGGGCCTAGCAGCAGGAGCAGCCGCCTGCCAACTTCGGAGCCGGCGCTGGCCGCCTTGAAATAGTCGACGACCCGCTCGATGGTGTCGCCGATCCCGTAAAGCTCGTCCTCGAAGAGCTGGCAGCGGAAACGGCCCTGGGAGTCGTCGAAACCCTCGGCGCGCATCATGTCCCAGGTGTACTGGTGGCTGCTGCGGGCGATGCCGAGCGGGTCCGCCGGGTAGACGCTTTCCAAGAACTGCGCGAAGGTGCCGGCCCAGTGCGCCGCACGGTGCTCCTTGCTGTACTCGCCCAGTGACTTGAGCAGGTTTGCAGGGTCAGTCATGTGCCACCGCCTTTCATCGCCGGAGATCCCTCTGGCGTTAGATCATGTTTTACGCCGGTACTTCCATCCTCCAAAGCAAGGATCGCACCCTCCGTCCGCGCTATGCTATGCCCTTCTAAGCAAACGCGCCGGGAGGCTTTACAGTTGACCTCGCCATTGTCGGAGCATTCCCGTCGTTTTTCGTTTACAGTGTTTCTTTACAGTGTTTCAGCAAACAAACCGCAAAGCGCGGTTGTGGTCAAATCTTTGACGCGAAGATGCTGAAAGAAATCCTAGGAGTCGCCGACGACCCGCCGGCGAAGCGGCGCTGGTTCCACGATGATTTCTTCGACCTTTTCGTCTGGCAGGCGGACGGCGAGGTAACCCTTTTCCAGCTTTGTTACGGTGCCGACGCCACCGAGCGCGCACTGGTCTGGGACAAGGCGCGCGGGTTCTTCCACGACGGTCCGCCCGGATCGCAGGACGTCATCTCGCGCTTCGAGGACGCGGCCGCGGCGCTGCCGGAAGACATCCGCAACGAGGTGCGCCAGAGGGTCCACGAGTACGTGGGGCAGCGCCTTGCGGTGACCTCCCGGCGCAAGCGCTTCCGCCGGGCGTCCTGGCAGAAGAAGTAGCGGCCGGCGCCGCCAGGCCGGGCGCTAGCGCTTCGAAGCCGGCGCGCCGACCGCCACCGGGCGCACCGCCGCGCCGGCGGCGCCTTTCTCGCGCGGCGGCAGGATCATGGTGCACGAGGTCCACACCTTGTCGCGCGCCAGCTCATCCAGCTTGGCGTTCTCGACCTGGTGCACGCCGGCCTGCGTCAGCATGTGGTGATGGATGGCGAACGGCAGGTTGGGCGGGGTGCCCGGCGCCGGCCCGGCCTTGCCCTGCAGCATGCCCTCGGCCACCGCGTCGATGAACGGCGTGTCCAGGCCGATCGCCACGATGCGGCGCTCGCCGAGGTATTGCGCGGCGTCATACGACAGCCCCGGGGCCTGCGCGTAATAGAGCTTCTGCGCATCGGGGTCGCTCCAGTGCTCGCCCCAGCCGGTATGCACGTAGACCACGTCGCCGGGAAGGATGCCGCGGCTCGCCAGCTCCTGCGCCTTGAGCATGCCCTGGATATCGGCCGCCGTGACGAGCTCCCCGGCTTTCATGGTCCCTTTCTTGTAGGCCTTCGCATCGAGCAGCACTGCCGAGGTGATGATCGGCGGAATCTTGTCGACCCCCAGCTTGAGCAGCGGTGATTCGGCAGTGGGCTTGACCTCGTTCTGCGTGAACCCCCCGTAATACGTGGCGCCGTCCAGCGGCAGGGCACCCTTGCCGTCCCAGGGCTGCTTGAGCACGGCGAAGTGGCCAAGGGCATCGATCTGCGTCCCCTGCTGGCCGTGCTCGGCGCCTTCGTTGAGCGTTTCGCTGTTGAAGGCATGGGCGCTGCCGGGAATCCCCGAGCTGGGCTTGGGCTTCACGTCGTAGGGACCGGCGAAAGGCGACAGCGGCATGGTATTGGAGCGCACGTGCGACAGCTCGTAGGTTCTGGCATAGGGCTGCTGCATGAACCAGGCGCAGCGGTTCAGCGTGGCCGGCCCCACCTGGTTCGCCATGCCGCGCTCGTCGCCCTTTGGCCAGGGCGGCGGCGGCACCTTCATGCGCTGCAGCTTGGCCGGCTCGACGGCGTGCGCCGAAAAGGAGGCGAACAGCAGAATCCACTTAAGATAGGCGTGCATGGGCATGATGGTCGATGGTGTTTGGCGGGACATTCCTCGTGATACGAAGTCTACAGGCGGCGCCTTCGTGCGGCCCGAAAGCGCTTTCCGTGACCGGATCGCGACGCAGGACGTGGAGAAGGGCCGCTACCGGCTCTACGTCGCGCGGTCGTGCCCCTGGGCGCACCGCACGATCATCCTGCGCGCGATGAAGGGCCTGGAGAAGGCCATTCCGGCGTTCTACACCCGTCCCGGGATGGCGGAGAACGGCTGGGAGTTCGGAGAAGCCGGTGACTCCGGCGGCATCCGCTTCCTGTACGAGCTCTACGCGCGGGCGCAGCCGGGCTACACGGGGCGGGTGACCGTCCCGGTGCTCTGGGACTCGAAGGCAGGGACCATCGTGAACAACGAATCCGCGGAAATCCTGCGGCTGCTGAACCGCGACTTCGATGCCCTCGCCACCCGCAAGGTGCCCGACCTGTATCCAGAAAAGCTGCGGCCCGAGATCGATCGCGTCAACGAGCGCGTCTATCGCACGGTGAACAACGGCGTCTATCGGGCGGGCTTCGCCACCGCGCAGGAAAAGTACGACGCGGCGGTGACCGAGCTCTTCGCCACCCTCGACTGGCTGGAAAAGCGGCTGGCGCGGCGCCGCTGGCTCTGCGGGCCGCGTTTCACAGAGGCCGACGTGCGCCTGTTCACCACGCTGGTAAGGTTCGATGCGGTGTATTACTCCCACTTCAAGTGCAACCTGCGGCGTCTCATCGACTATAAAAACCTATGGCGCTATACGCGACGCATTTACGCGCTCCCCGGGGTGGCGCGCACGGTGGATCTCGGCGAGATCAAGGCGCATTACTACCGCAGCATGAAGCAGCTCAATCCCACGCAGATCGTGCCAAAAGGGCCGCGGCTGGACTTTCGGCTGCACTGAGCCTTTTCGCCGCCGCCGCGCAGGCGAGCAGCGACCCTTTTGCGGACCTGACCGAGCCCTGGGACGCCGGCGTCGGGGTGATCGTGCGCGTCGAGCGCTCGCCCTATGTCGACGCGGGCAACCGGCGCGATTTCATCCCGATGTACATGTACGAGGGCGACCGCGTCTTCCTGCGCTCGAACAGCGTCGGACTCAAGTTCGGGCCGTCGCGCGAGCGGCGCGTCGAGCTTTTCTTGCGCCACCGCTTCGAGGGCACGCCGTTCGAGGACATCCCGGCGAGCCTTGACGGCATAGCGCGCCGCGAGCCCGGCATCGACGCCGGGATCGGCTTGCAATGGGGCGGCGCCTGGGGCCGCGCCTATGCCGAGTTGCTGCAGGACGTGTCCACCGCGTCCGAGGGCAGCGAGTTCCGCCTGGGGTACAAGTATTCCTGGCGGCGGGGGCGGCTCTCCGCTTGGCCCTACGCATTCATCGCGGTGCGCAGCGGCGAGCTGAACGACTATTACTATGGCGTGCGCCCGCAGGAGGCGCGCCCCGGCCGGCCCGCGTACGAGGCGAAATCCGGCACCGGCGGGGAAGCCGGTGTGATGGCCGCCTACGAGATGGGCGGACGCTGGCGCCTGCTCGCCGGCGCCTCGCTCGCCTGGCTGCCGGGCACCGTCGCCGATAGTCCCATCGTCAGCCAGCGGACCATCCCGACGCTGACCCTCGGCGCGGTGTACGACCTTTCGCCGCAGACCGATCCGTGGACATCGGACCGTCCTCTCATCGTGCGTGCCTACTACGGCGAATCTAGCGATTGCGACGCCGTGCCGATCGCCACGCTGCGCTGCACGAGCACCCACACGCAGGACAAGACCGACATCGCCGGCATCGACTTCGGTCGGCCGTTCATCACGCGCCTCAACGACTGGCCGGTCGATATCGCGGGCTTCGTAGGCGTGATCCGGCACAAGGAGAAGGGCTTGCAGGACGACTTCTGGCAGATCAACGTCTACTTCAAGGCCTGGTACTACGGCTTTCCATGGAGCGAACGCCTGCGCACCCGCATCGGCCTGGGGGTCGGGCTCGCCTTCTCCGAGGAAATTCCGTTCACCGAGCAGCGCGACCAGGCGCTGCGGGGACGCGGTACCTCGAAGCTGCTCCAGACCCTGGACCCGACGATCGACTTCAGCGTGGGCGACCTCACCGGCTTCGCGCGCCTACGCGACACCTATGTCGGCGCCGGCGTGTCCCACCGCTCGGGCATCTTCGGCACCTCGCAGCTGCTGCGCAACGTCGACGGCGGGTCGAACTACATCTACGGATACGTCGAGACGTCCTTTTAGGAATTCCTACCCCAGCGCCGAATAACCGCCGTCCACCGGGATGGCGGTGCCGGTGACGAAATCCGAGGCGTGGCTCGCCAGGAACACGGCAATGCCTGCAAGATCCTGCGGCTCGCCCCAGCGCCCCGCCGGGGTGCGCGCGAGCACGCGCTCGTGCAGGCCGTCGACCTCCTTGCGCGCGCGGCGCGTGAGCTCGGTGTCGATCCAGCCCGGCAGCACCGCGTTGACCTGGATGTTGTCCCGCGCCCACGCGGCGGCGAGCGACTTGGTGAGCTGCACGATGCCGCCCTTGCTCGCGCCGTAGGGCGCGGCGAACGCGGCGCCGAACAGCGACATCATCGAGCCGATGTTGACAATCTTGCCGCCGCCCGCGCGCTTCATATGGGGATAAGCTGTCTGCGCAGCGACGAAGGCCGACGTCAGGTTCGTGTCGAGCACGCGGCGCCATTCGTCGAGGCTGTAGTCCTGCGGCGCCTTGCGGATGTTGATGCCGGCGTTGTTGACCAGGATGTCGAGGCGTCCGAGGCGGCTCGCCGCTTCGTCCACCATCGCGCGGCAGGCTTTGTCGTCGGTCATGTCGCACGCGAGCTGGACCGCCGACGGGCCGAGCTGCTTCAGGGCCGCGGCATTCTTCGTCTTGTCGCGCCCGGCGATGGCCACCGCAGCGCCCGCCCGCGCCAGCCCCTGCGCCATGCCCAGGCCGATGCCGCCGTTGCCGCCGGTGACCAGCGCGGCCCTGCCTTCCAGGCTGAAGATATTTGACAAGGGCAAGTATCCCTTCGACGATGCCGGCATGTGCGTGGACGACGTCCGGCGGTTCAACCGATTCTACACACGGCGCATCGGCGTGCTGCGCGAGGGGCTGCTCGGCAGCGAGTTCCCGCTTCCGGAGGCGCGCCTGCTCTACGAGCTCGGGCAGCGCCGGCAGTGCACCGCTACGGAGCTCGGTGCCGACCTCGACCTCGATGCGGGCTACCTCAGCCGCCTGCTGCAATCGCTCAGGAAGCGTGGATTCGTCGCCGGCAAGCGCTCGCCCGACGACGCGCGCCGCAGCCTGCTTTCGCTGACCGCCAAGGGCCGCGAGACATTCTCGACCCTCGATAGCCGCTCGCGCGGCGAGGTGGCCGGCATGCTGGCAAAGCTTCCCGGCGTCGCGCAGGCGAGGCTGGTGGAGGCCATGCAGACGGTCGAACGTCTTCTTGGCGAGAAGGGCGCCACGCCGCAGATCATCCTGCGTTCCCACAGACCGGGCGACATGGGTTGGGTGGTGCACCGCCACGGGGCGCTGTACGCGCAGGAGTACGGCTGGGACGAACGCTTCGAGGCGCTCGTCGCCGGCATCGCGGCGAAATTCGTCCAGGAGCTTGACGCCGCGCGCGAGCGCTGCTGGATGGCCGAGATGGACGGCAGGCCGGTCGGCTCGGTGTTCGTCGTGCAGCACACCAAAATGACCGCCAAGCTGCGCCTGCTCCTGGTGGAGCCCGAAGCGCGCGGGCTCGGCATCGGCCGGCGCCTGGTCGAGGAGTGCATCCGGTTCGCGCGAGACAAAGGCTATCGCAGGCTGGTCCTGTGGACGCAGTCGAACCTGGACGCGGCTCGGAGCATCTACCGTCAATGCGGCTTCAGGCGGGTGAAAAGCGAGCCGCACGCAAGCTTCGGCGTTCGCCTGACCGGCGAGTACTGGGAGCTGCGCCTCTAAAGCTCGGCGGTGTAGCGCACCACGCAGTTGCGGCCGCGCTGCTTCGCCTGGTAGAGCGCCCGGTCGGCGCGCGCGGCCAGCGCGTCCAGGCTGCGGCCGTCCTCCGGGAAGCAGGCTACGCCGATGCTCACCGAGGCGTCGACGCTCTCGCCTTCGAGCGCGAGCGAAGTACCCGAGACTGCGGTGCGGATGCGCTCGGCCACGTCCAGGGCTCCCTTCATCGGGGTCTCCGGCAGCAGCACGATGAACTCGTCGCCGCCATAGCGCGCCGGAACGTCGGTGGCGCGCAGCTCCGCCTGGATCGCATTGGCCAGCTGGCGCAGCAGGCGGTTGCCGGCGTCGTGGCCGTAGGCGTCGTTGACGCGCTTCAAGTTGTCGGAGTCGATCATCAGCACGCTGGCCGGCCGGTCGTAGCGCAGCGCCTGGCCGAACAGGCGGTTCGCCGCGATGGCGAAGCCGCGCGTGTTGAACAGGCCCGTGAGGTCGTCGGTTTCCGACAGCAGCTTCGCGCGCTGCAGGCCGTAGCGGATGTCAGCGGAGAACATGGTGGTGATGTAGGCGACCAGCAGCACTGGCGCGAGCTGCGCGGCGAAGCCCGCGGCGAAGCGCAGCGACACGAGCTCTTCGCCCTCGAGGCTGTTGCCGAGAAAGACGTAGCAGGCGGCAATGAGGCCGACGTTGACCAGCGTGGTCGCCTTGCCCAGCGTGAGCGCCGAAGTGATCACCGGTAAAAGGAAGGCGTTGAGCAGCGGGCTCGCCAGCCGGTCGGTGAACCACAGCACCCAAGTGACGAACGCGATCATGCCCCAAATCTCGATGGCGATCTTCCAGCGCTTTTCGGCGCGGTAGAAATTGGCGTAGCGGAAGCTCATGACGAGCGCCGCATAGAAGAACAGCCCGCAGGACACGGCGGCGTTCACCTCGGCATCCTCGGGGGTGCCGCCGAAGACGAGGTAGAGCAGCACGAGGATGAGCAGCAGCCAGTGGATCTCGGCCACCGTGCGCGAAATGCCGCGCAGCTCTTCCTGCTCAAGCGAGGTGGGGAGCGGGGCGCTTGGCTCCGGCGCCGGGCGCCTGAGCAGCGTATCGAGAATGGCGGCCATCGTGTTGTTGTTCTCTTCGGCCCTGAAGCTCGTATTATCGGCCGGCGAACGAAAGGATGCCAATGGAGACAAGCTTGCAGGGGCGGCGCGTGCTGGTGACGGCCGGGGCCGCCGGTATCGGCCTGGCGATCACCCGGACTTTTGTCGCACATGGCGCACGCGCCCATATCTGCGACGTGGACGAGGCTGCCTTGCAACGCTGCCGGGCGGAGCTGCCTTCGGTCAGCCAGACGAAAGCCGACGTGTCGAATGTCACGGATGTCGAGCGGCTGTTCGCGGATGTCCAGCGCCAGCTCGGCGGGCTCGACATCCTGGTCAACAACGCCGGCATCGCCGGGCCCACGGCGAAGGTCGAGGACATCCGGCCCGAAGACTGGGACCGCTGCATCGCGGTGGACCTGAACGGCATGTTCTATTGCACGCGCAAGGCCATGCCGCTCATCAAGGCGGCCGGCGGCGGCAGCGTGATCAACCTGTCGTCGATCGCCGGGCGCTTCGGCTTCGCCATGCGCACGCCGTATTCCTCGGCGAAGTGGGCGGTGGTGGGCTTCACGCAGAGCCTCGCGGTCGAGGCCGGGCCCGATGGCGTGCGCGTGAACTGCATCCAGCCTGGCATCGTGGAGGGCGAGCGCGTCGAGCGCATCATGGCGGCGAAAGCCGGGCAGCTCGGCGTACCGAAGGAAGAGATCCGCAGCCGCATGGTCGAGGGCATCGCGCTCAAGACCACCGTCAGCGCCGAGGACATCGCCAACACCGCGCTCTTTCTCGCGAGCGATGCGGGAAAGCACATCAGCGGCCAGGCGATCTCGGTGTGCGGCGGCGCGCGATACCTCGTCTAGGGGAAAGATTTGAAAGTCGCCCCCCGAAGGAACGTCACCCCGAGTGATTTAGTCGGGGGCGGGGGCCCAGTTGTCTTTTCGAAAACATGGGTTCCCGCATCCGCGGGAACGACGGTTGCCCACCTTTTACTTCCCCCTGACCAGCTGCTTCCTAGCCTGACTTCCTGCTGAACCGGAAATCGCAGTGACTCGCGCCCTGCATGAGGGTCTGGGTGCGCTCGAGCTTGTGCAGCGCGTGCAGGTCGCGGCCGAACTGCCCGGCCCAGCGGTCGCCGTCCTGACGCGCCAGCTCGCGGATCACTTCGCGCGCCACCTCGTTGGCGCGCTCCTTGCCGAAGGCCCGCTGGAAAGCCTGCACCATGGGAATAAGTACGCCGGCCTCGATCTTGCGGCGCTCGAGATGCGTGATTGTCATGGGCGGTTCCTCACAGATTAGAATCGAAGCATGTCTGCTCCCCAAGGAAAAGTCATCATCACCTGCGCGGTGACCGGGTCGATCCATACGCCCAGCATGTCGCCGTACCTTCCGGTCAGCCCCGAGGAGATCGCCGAGGCGGCGATCGGCGCGGCGCAGGCCGGCGCCGCCATCGTGCACCTGCATGCCCGCAACCCCAAAGACGGCAGCCCGACGCAGGACCCGAAGTACTTCCGCGAGTTCGGCCCCAGGATCAAGGCGGCGAGCGACGTGGTGCTCAACTTCACCACCGGCGGCGCGCCCACCATGACCATCGAGGAGCGGCTGCAGCCGGCGCTGCAGCTCAAGCCCGAGGTGGCTTCGCTCAACATGGGCTCGATGAACTTCGGCCTGTACGAGATGCTCGGGCGTTACAAGGAGTTCAAGCACGACTGGGAAAAGCCCTACCTGGCGGGCTCCGACGAGCGCATCTTCAGGAACACGTTCAAGGACATCGCGAAGATTTTGGAAAGTTGTAAACAGAACGAAACGCGGTTCGAAGTCGAGTGCTATGACATTGGGCATCTCTACACCGCGGCCCATTTCCTCGATCGCGGCCTGCTGCGGCCGCCGCTTTTCATCCAGTCGGTGTTCGGCATCCGTGGCGGCATCGGCCCGCACCCCGAAGACGTGCTGCACATGAAGCGCACGGCGGATCGTCTCTTCGGCGATGCGTACTACTGGTCGGTGCTCGGCGCCGGCCGCAACCAGATGTTCATCGCCGCGATGTCGGCGGTGATGGGCGGCAACGTGCGCGTGGGGCTGGAGGACAGCCTGTGGCTGGGCCGCGGACAGCTGGCGAAATCGAACGCCGAACAGGTGACCAAGGCGCGACGCATTCTCGAGGAGCTGGGCTTCTCGATCGCAACCCCCAACGACGCGCGCGAGATGCTCAAGCTGAAAGGAGGAAGGAATGTCGCTTTCTAGGTTTCTGGTTGGAGTGGTCCTTGCAGCCGCGGCGGGACTGGCGGCGGCCCAGGAGTGGCCGACGAAAACCGTCAAGTTCGTTTCCCCGTATCCGCCGGGCGGCTCGGTCGATCCGCTGGCGCGCCTGTTCGCGGCGAAGCTGGGCGACTCACTGAAGCAGACTTTCATCGTCGAGAACCGCACCGGCGCTTCCGGCATCATCGGCACCGAGTACGTGGCGAAAAGCGCGCCCGACGGCTACACCTTCGTGTTCATCTTCGACACGCACGCCGTGCACCAGGCGCTGAACCCCAAGCTGCCGTTCGATCCGCTCAAGGACTTCGCGCCGGTGATGCTCGTTGGCACGGCGCCGATGACCATCTCCACCGGCGCGGCCAAGCCGTACAAGAGCTTCGGCGACGTGCTGCAGGCGGCGAAGGCGAAGCCCGACACCGTGACGATCGGCAACGTCGGCAACGGCTCCCTCGGCCACCTCGCGAGCATCCTCGTCAGCCAGGCGGCCGGCGTCAAGCTGGTGCCCGTTCCGTACAAGGGCGGCGGTCCGCTGCACGTCGACGCGCTGGGCGGCCAGATCGACCTCGCCATCGCGTCGGTCGCCGCGCAGGCCTTGCATGTGAAGGGCGGCAAACTGCGCGCGCTCGTGCAGACGGGGGAGAAGCGCTCCGCGCTGATGCCCGAGGTGCCGACGCTAGCCGAGGCCGGGGTTCGCGGCGTGGACCCGGCCTACGCCTTCTGGGGCATCCTCGCGCCCGCCGGAACGCCGCGGCCGATCATCGACAAGCTGCACGCCGAGCTCGTAAAGGCGATCAAGCTGCCCGACGTGAACAAGACGCTCACCGAGACGTTGGGAATGGACGTCGCCGCGCTAAGCCCGCAGCACACCGAGCGGTTCATTGGCCAGCAGATGGCGCGCTGGGGCAAGGTCGTCAAGGACAACAACATCCGCGTCGAATAGGGTGCGCCTTTCGTACCTGCCGCCGCTGCTGGTCTACGCGGCGTACGGGGTGTCGGGGCTGACGGGGATCGTCGGCGCGTTCTTCGTCAAGGACTACCTGGACGTTTCCGCGGCGTTCCTCGCCGGGCTCGCCTTCTGGGCCGGCATCCCGTGGGCGCTGAAGATGCCGATCGGCCACGTGGTCGACCTGATCTGGCGCTGGAAGGCGCTGCTCGTTTGGCTGGGCGCGGGCATGATCGCCGCGAGCCTGCTCATCATGGTGGGGCTGATCAGCCATCTCGAGGCCATGCGCGCCGTGATGAGCCCGACCGCCTGGTTCGTGACCGCGTCGCTGGTCGCGCCGACCGGGTACATGATCCAGGACGCGGTGGCCGACGCCATGACCGTCGAAGCCGTGCCGCGCGTCGACGAGAAGGGCGTGCCTTACGACCAGCACGCGCTCAAATCCATGCACACCACCATGCAGACCCTGGGGCGCGTGGCGGTCATCGGCGGGCTTGCGCTGGTCGCGCTCGCCAACGTGTACCTCTTCTACGGCACGGAAAACCTTCCCCAGCCGCAGCGCGCCGCGCTCTATGCCCGCGTGTACAGGATGGCGCTCATCATCCCGGCGCTCTCGGTGGCCGGCGTGGTGCTGCACGGCTTCCTGAAGATGCGCCAGGCGGCGCGCCTGCGCCGCGAGGGGCGCTCGGCCGACGAAGTGGCGCGCCTGCTCGACGCGCAAGGCCAGGAAAAGACGCATCCCAACTGGTGGATCCTCGGCGGCAGCCTGGCTTTCGTCATCATCACGCTGACGGTCGGGCTCGGGCAGCTTCCCGCGGCGCAGGAGATCATTTTCCTCGGCTCGCTTTTCATCATCCTGTTCCTCCTGTGGCGCCTGGCGCGCGAGCTGAGCCCCGTGGCGCGAGAGACGCTGGTGGCCACGGCGCTGATCCTGTTCGTCTACCGCGCGATGCCCGGCGTCGGCCCCGGCTACCAGTGGTGGTCGATCGACATCCTGAAGTTCGACGAATCGTTCTTCGCGCGGCTGCAGCTCGTCGCCTACGCGCTCACGCTGGTCGGCATGTTCGTGTTCCGCCGCTACATGGCGGAGAAGCCGATCTCCGCGATCATCGTCATGCTGAGCATCGTGGGTGGGCTGCTCTCGCTGCCCAACATCGGCATGTACTACGGCCTGCACGAATGGACCGCGCGCCATACCGGCGGGCTGGTCGACCAGCGCGTCATCGCGCTCATCGACACCGCGCTCGAGTCGCCGCTCGGGCAGATCGCCATGATCCCGATGCTCGCCTGGATCGCCAACTCGGCGCCTGCCAACCTCAAGGCCACCTACTTCGCGGTGATGGCCTCGTTCTCCAACCTGGCGCTGTCGGCCGCCCAGCTCGGCACCAAGTACTTCAACGAGGCGTACCTGGTGAGCCGCGAGGTGCGCGACCGCGCTACGGGGGCGGTCACCACGGCGCAGGACTACAGCCAGCTCGGCCACCTGCTCATCGCGGTCACCGTGGTGACGTTCCTGGTGCCGCTAGTGATGGTCGCCGGCGTGAAGCTGCTGCGCCTGCGCACGGCTTGAAACTTGCGTTTACGGAGAAACCATGAACCCCCGAGAAACCATGACGCGCAAGGTGCACGCGGCGCTCGAGCGCGAGCCGCGCATCAACATCCACCGCTTTCCGATCGCCATCAGCAACGCCGACGGCGTGGTATTGCTCGAAGGCGAGCTTGCCGACGTCGCAGCGAAGAAGCTGGCCCTCGACCCCGCCGCCTCGGTCGGCGGGGTAAGCGGCATCGTCGATCGCCTGCGCGTCGTGGCGGGCGAGCGCCGCGGCGACGGCGCGGTGCGCGACTCGCTCGCGCGCTTGCTCCTCGAGTCTCCCGAGTTTCGCAACTGCACGATCCGCTCGCACACCAACGAGCGCGACGACGTGCTGCGCACGGCCGCGGACGGCATAGGCGATATCGAGATATCCGTCGCCGACGGCATCATCACGCTCGAGGGCCACGTCATCAGCCAGTCGCACCGGCGCTTCGCCGGCGTGCTCGCCTGGTGGACGCCCGGCCGGCGCGACGTGGTGAACTCGCTCGCGGTGCGGCCCGACTACGAGGACCGCGATGACGAAATCACCGACGTGATGCGCCTCGTGCTCGAGGCCGACTCGCAGGTAAACGCCGACCAGATCCGGCCCAACTGTGTGAACGGCGTGGTCATGCTCGACGGCAACGTGCCCACCGCGGAGCAGAAACGCCGCGCCGAGCTCGACGCCTGGGCGCTCTACGGGGTGACACGGGTGGTGAATCGCTTGAGCGTCACGGATTGAGCGGCTCCTCCTCCATGAGCGCGATCTGCTCGCGCAGCTCGAGGATCCGGTCCTGCCAGTAGCGCTGGGTGTTGAACCACGGGAACGCCGCCGGAAAAGCTGGGTCGTCCCAGCGGCGCGAGATCCAGGCGGAGTAGTGGATGAGGCGCAAGGTGCGCAGCGCCTCGACAAGATTCAGCTCGCGCCGGTCGAGGGTCATGAAATCCTCGTAGCCGGCGAGAACGTGCGAGAGCTGGAGCGTCATCGCAGCGCGGTCGCCGGAGAGCAGCATCCACAGGTCCTGCATCGCCGGGCCCATGCGCGCGTCGTCCAGGTCGACGAAATGCGGGCCGTCGGCGGTCCACAGGATGTTTCCGGGATGGCAGTCGCCGTGGAGGCGAATGCTACGCACGTCGCTCGCCCGATGAAAGCATGATTCGACGGAGGATAGAGCCTGCGCGGTAATCGCAGTCCACGCGGGAAGCAGGTCGGGCGGGACGAAATCGTGCTCGAGCAGCCAGGCACGCGGCTCCCGCCCGAAGGTTTCGAGGTCGAGGGAGGGCCGGTGCTCGAAAGGCCGGGTCGCGCCGACGGCGTGAATCCGTCCGATGAAGCGGCCGATCCATTCCAGGGCCTTCGGATCGCCGAGCTCGGGCGTGCGCCCGCCGCGCCGCGGGTAGACGGCGAAGGAAAAGCCGGCGTGCCGGCCGGTGAATTCCGGCGCCACCACCGGGATCTCGCGCGCGGCGAGCTCGGCGGCGAAGGCGTGCTCCTCGGCGATCTGCGCGTCGCTCCAGCGTCCGGGCCGGTAAAACTTGAGCACGCGCGCCGAGCCGTCCTCCAGCCATACCTGGTAGACGCGGTTCTCGTAGCTGTTCAGCGGCAAGAGGCGCCCGTCGGGCCGCAGGCCTGCCGCGTCGCAGGCGTCGAGCACCACCTCGGGAATCAGCCCGGCATACGGAGCGGTCACGGCGGTATAGTAGACGCGTGAACCTCGTCGAAGTGGAGCGGCTGGGCTTTTCTTATGGCGACCTCGAGATCTTTCGCGATCTATCGCTCTCGATTCCCCAAGGCAAGGTGGTCGGCATCCTCGGCGGCAGCGGCAGCGGCAAGTCGACACTGCTCAAGCTGATCGGCGGGCAGCTTGCGCCTTCGCGCGGCACGGTGAAGGTGTTTGGCAAGAACGTGCACCAGCTCAAGCCCGACCAGCTCTACGCGCTGCGCCTGGAGATGGGCATGATGTTCCAGACCTCGGGGCTGTTCAGCGATCTTTCCGTGTACGACAACGTCGCTTTCCCGATCGACGAGAATTTCGAACTGCCCGACGACCTGCTGCACCGCCTGGTGACCATGAAGCTGCATGCCGTGGGCCTGCGCGGGGCGCGCGACATGATGCCGGGCGATCTCTCGGGCGGCATGACGCGGCGCGTGGCGCTGGCGCGCGCCATTGCCACGGATCCGAAGCTCATGATGTACGACGAGCCCTTCGCCGGGCTCGATCCCATCTCGCTCAACCACATCGCCACGCTGATCCGCGAGCTGAACAGCTCGCTCGGCCTCACTTCCATCGTGGTCACCTACGACGTGAAGGAGGCCCTCGCCGTGTCGGACTACGTCTACGTGATCGGCGACGGCGCGGTGCTGGGACAGGGCACTTCCGAGCAGGTGGCGAGCTCCGACGATCCGTACCTGAAGCAGTTCCTCAACGCGCTGCCGGACGGGCCTGTGCGCTTCCACTTCCCCGGCCCGGAGCTCGAGGAGGATCTGGGCATCAAGTAAACGAGGACGAGGAGGAGACATGATCGAGGACATCAGCCAGGCGGTGAGTGAATCGGTCCGTAAGGGCGAGCACATCCGCGAGCGCGTGCGCGACGTGATGCTCGAGGCATTGAAGTCGCGGCACTTCGACCGCGAAGCCATGCGCGACGTGGTGCGCGCGATCACCGAGGGCGTGACGCGCGGCGCCGAAGGCAGCCGCGTCGGTGTGCGCCAGGCGCTTGCCGACGGCTTTCGCGGCATGGACCAGGCGCTTACCACTTCGGTGCAGGCAGGGCACGAGGCGCTGCGCCAGCTCCTCGTCACCGGACGCGGCGTTTCCGACCACGAGCTGAAGCAGGCGCTCGCCGGGCTGCGCAAGATCGAAGAAGACTTCGTCGGCACGGTGCGCGAGGTGTCCGACTCGGCGAACGAGCGGGTGCGACCGCAGCTCACCGAGCTCCTCAGCCAGGCGGCGCATGCCGGCACCGAAACCGGGCGCCAGAGCGCGAAGCTGATGGCCGAGTTCTCGCTCACCGGGATCGAGCTCGCCGGCGAGTTCGGTGCGCGCTTCGCGCATCTGGCGAGCGGCGTGCTTGCCGGCATGGCCGACGCGCTCGACAAGCGCGACGGCGGCAAGAAGGACGGCTAACCGCGCCGATGCTGCGCGAGACCCTCGGCGTCATGCGGGAGCTGCCGCGCCTGCATGAGATCGCGACGGTTTTCGTGCGCCACGGCCTGGGCGAGTTCGTGCAGCGCATCGGCGTCGCGGGGGTGCTGGAGCGCGCCGGGCGCATCGTGCACTGGGGCGAGGCGAGCGAGTCGGTCAAGCTCGAGCCGGCGCAGCGCATGCGCCTCGCGCTCGAGGAGCTCGGACCGACCTTCGTCAAGCTCGGCCAGGTGATGGCGACGCGCGTCGACCTTTTTCCGCCGCACTGGATCGCCGAGCTGGAGAAGCTGCACGCCGAGGTGCCGCCGGTGCCGTTCGAGGAGCTGGTGCCGGAGCTGGAGCGCGCGCTCGGCCGCTCGCCCCTGGAGGTGTTCCGCGACATCGAGACCCGGGCACACGCGGCCGCCTCCATCGCCCAGGTGCACCTTGCGAAGCTGCAGGACGGAACCCCGGTGGTGCTCAAGGTGCGCCGCCCCGGCGTGCGCGCGACGATCGACGCCGACCTGCGCCTGCTGCGGCGCGTAGCCGAGCTGATCGAGGCCGAGATCCCGGAGGCGCGGCGCTACGGTCCGGCCGAGATTGCCGCGCAGTTCGCCGCCTCGCTGGAGCGCGAAGCCGACTTCGCCAGCGAAATGCGCAATATCGAGCGCTTCGCGAAGAACTTCGCGGGCGACCCGCACATCGTCATCCCGCGCATCTACCCCGAGTGGACCAGCGACACGCTGCTCGTGCAGGAGCACGTGCAGGGCATCCCGGCCACCGATCTCGCGGCGGTCGAGGCGGCAGGCCTGGACCGCAAGCTCCTCGCCGCCCGCGGCGTCAATGCGTTTTTGAAGATGATCCTGCAGGACGGCTTTTTCCACGCCGACCCGCATCCGGGCAACGTGTTCTACCTGCCGGACCACCGCATCGTGATCATCGACTTCGGCATGGTGGGGCGCTTGTCGCCGCAGCGGCGTCGGCAGGTGGTCGATCTCATCGCCGGGCTCGCGCGCATGGCCGAAGAGCCGATGCTCGACGTGCTGCTCGACTGGTCGGGCGACGTCTGGGTGGACGAGGCGAAGCTCGCCGCCGACGTGGACGAGCTGGTGTTCGACTACGAGGGCGTGCCGCTGAAGGACATCCGCATCGGAGCGGTGGTGCGCCAGTTTTCGGCCATCCTGCGCGAGCACTCGATCGTGCTCCCGGCGGATCTGGCGCTGATGTTCAAGGCGCTCGTCACGCTCGAGGGCCTGGGCCGGCAGTACGACCCGGAGTTCCACATCGTCGGCCACCTCACGCCGCTGGTGAAGCGCGCGCTCGCCGAGCGCTACCAGCCCGTTGAGCTTGTCCGGCGCGGGCGCGCGGCTGTGAATGAGGTGCTGGACCTGGCCAGCAGCGTGCCGCGCGATTTCGCGCGCCTGCTGCGCGAGGCGCGCCGCGGCAAGGCGCGCGTCGACTTGGATCTCAAGCGCCTCGACAGTTTCGGCCGCCAGCTCGACCGCACGATCGACCGCGCCACCATGGGCATCATGACGGCATCGCTCGTCATCGGCTCGGCGATCGTGCTGACCGTCGAAGGCGGCCCGCGCCTGCTCGGCATACCGGTGCTGCCGGTGCTGGGCTTGCTCGGCTACGTCGCGGCGTTCGTGAACAGCCTGTGGATCCTGTACGGCATCTGGCGCGCGGGCCGCGAATGAGGTTTCAGAGCTTGCCGCCCTCTTTCGGGATGAAGCGTAGCGCCACGCCGTTGTTGCACCAGCGCTGGCGCGTCGGCTCCGGGCCGTCGTCGAACACGTGCCCATGGTGGCCGCTGCAGCGCGCGCAGTGGTACTCGGTGCGCGGGTAGATCAGGAAGAAATCCTTCTTCGTCGCGAAGGCCCCCGGGATGGTGGTGAAGAAGCTGGGCCAGCCTGTGCCCGACTCGTACTTCATCGCCGAGGTGAAAAGCGGCAGGCCGCAGCCCGCGCAGGCGAAGATGCCGTCGCGCTTCTCGGCATTGAGCGGGCTCGTCCCGGCGCGCTCGGTGCCTTCGTCGCGCAGCACCTTGTATGCCTCGGGCGACAGGCGCTTCTTCCATTCCTCCTTCGACAGCTTGAGCGGCTCGCTGGGCGAGGGAACGCTCGCCCCGGCCGGAAGGAAGCTCTTCCAGTTGTTCTGCAGCTCTTCGATGCCTTTCATGCTGGCCGGCGCCGCGGCGCGCACCCCGAAGGGCGCGGCCGCAAGCGCGAGGACAAAGGTGCGTCGGTCCATGGTTTCCTCATCGGATGCGTGGCCGTTGGTCGGGCCAACGGAGGAAACCTAACACTCCGCGCCTAGAGCGGGAAGTGCAGCCGGATCGATATGCCGCTCGCCGGCACGGGCGCGTGGTAGATCGGCCGGGGCGGCGGGGCGTACACCGCGCGGGGG